>Ga0316204_10000655_pt1 | contig 119735 bp, 104 predicted proteins | sample 6monrhotite_MG_2_FD_205661 | JGI IMG/M metagenome (GOLD analysis project Ga0316204, IMG submission 205661) | Microbial mat bacterial communities from mineral coupon in-situ incubated in ocean water Damariscotta River, Maine, United States -... | ecosystem: Environmental > Aquatic > Marine >...
TTTGTTAAATAGGTACAAGGCAAATATTAAAACGATAAAATGACTGAGTAATTTCGGTTAAGGGATTTGTTTGGCTTGACATAACGGAGGTGTCCATATATGTCTGGTTTCTTATTACACCAACTAAAAATCGTTATTTAACATGAATAAGCAAGAATAAACATTATGGGTGTCCTGTTTAATTTTGTCTAAGATAACAATATGATGTCGGATAATAATTTTTGAATCTTTTGTCTGCTATCCATTACTAGCAGTAAAATAACTCGCTTGTTAGGCTCATCAATTCGATAAAAGACAATGTTATGTTCATCGATTAGGTATTGGCGATAATCTTTGATACCCAAATCAATTAACCTATCACTAATCGGCGCAATGTGAGGGTTGTCTGGAAGATATTTTAAAACCGCTCTCTTAATTTTTTGTTTAGTTTCTAGAGCTAAATTTGAAGAATATTTCATGCTTAAGAAATGAACCAACCGTTTAAGGCAAAGTTTAAACGAAGGTGAAGCAACGATTTTATACATGATTGGGCTAGTAAAGGTTAATCAGTAAAAGCTTGATCAATTGATAAAACTTCTTTTTGCGATGCTTTATCAGACAATACTAGTAATTTAAGCAAAGCTAATGATTCCTGTTGATATTCGTAATCTTCAACATTCTGTATGACGAAACGAGCTTTTCCTTTTTGGGTAATTAATAAAGGACCATCTAGCTCTAGATGATTAGCGTGTTCTTTTACGTAGCTTAGAGTTTCTGTTTGCATGGCAATCTTTAGTTCGGACTATTTATAGACTGATTATAGTCCGAATATGTTTTTAAAGCAATTTTCAGTCAGTATCAAGTCCTTTAATCTTTAAAAGCTTACCGTTTAGCTGCTACCGATACGGATAAACAAACTGCCTATATCCAACCAAAAAAATCTGACTCAATTATCTTACATATGTTTAAACACGGGTCAAATTCGTATTATCAGAATAACAATAAGAATAAATAGGATACGAGGGTTTCCACAATTTTTCTCGACAATATAAATCTCCTACTATTATCTTGAATATTTCTTTTATCACTATCAACGCCTTGCTTTAGCTTACTAAAGTTACTATTATCAGTACAATGCAAAGTACAACTAACGGTATTAACATGAATAGAGTTCATTTTGATCAAGACATTCAGCCCTTATCAGATTTTCGTGCAGGGGCGGCATCATTCATACGACAAATAAATGAGACAAGGCGACCACTTGTTATTACCCAAAGGGGAAAAGGTGTGGCCGTTGTTATGGATGTCTCAGAATATGAAGCTATGCAGGAAAAAATTGAATTACTCGAAGAAGTACAGCAGGCTCAAGTTCAGCTTTCTTCAGGGTTAGGTATTTCTAATTCAGATGCACGCGAACAAGCATTAAAGAGTATCAAAGGTTGAAGGTAGTTTGGTCTCCTATAGCGCTAGATAAACTCAAGGCAATGGCCAAATTTATAGCTCTCGATAAACCTAGTGCCGCAGAAAAATGGGTAAACGATGTGTTTGACCTAACTGAATTACTCAGCTCTCAACCTGAAATGGGTCGCCAAGTACCAGAACTAATAAATACTCGCTACCAAGAAATAATTTTTGGTAATTATCGAATTATTTATAGAGTTGAAAATGATATTAAAATTCTGACATTACGTAATAGCCGTCAATTGTTGAACATTGACGATATTGAAAGATAAAAATCGCTGCAATAGACAATTAATCCTATGAACCCAATACCGCTTGAATATATTTCGAGCTTACAAAAATATCATCAATTATCTAAATTGCTGGAACTAGATTGGGCAATGCTTCTCGATAGTGGCTGCATTCCGGAAACAAGTAATATAGAAAATGAACTAATTTATCGTCGATTTGATATCTTCGTCTGCCAACCTAGTATTCGTTTAACTTACGATGATGGAAAACTAACCCTTGAGCAAAAGAATCACAAAATTACGTCTAACGATTCATCGCCTTTAAATACGATGAGGAGGATCACTCAAGAATATGCACATTCAAATGAGCAATTGGATTTAGAAAAACATTCGCCCCAATCAGAGCCCCCATTTAATGGTGGTTGGCTGGGTTATATCAGCTATGATTTTGGATTTACCCTTCAACCGAATTGCCAGAAACTCTTTTCTAGACAATTTGCTCCCTCAAAAGAAACAAATATATCGCCAAGTATACCGATGATTCGCATGGGGCTTTACCAATGGGCATTGATAACAGATCATCAGGAAAGAACTTCGAAGTTGTATAACTTTGGGCTCCGTCCAACTGAATGGACTAAACTGCAAGAATTTATTTTGGGTGAATTAAACCATTCTCAAAAAACCAATTCTGCGATTATTAACTCTGAACCAAAAACCAAATTAAAAAAACGCTTCGAATCCAATTTAGACTTCCAAGGTTATCGACAGTCCTTTGATAAAATACAAGACTATATCAAGGCCGGAGATTGTTATCAGGTCAACTTCGCCCAGAGTTTTAATAGCCAATTCAAAGGTAGTCCTTTTGAACTATATCGAATACTTGCAATAAAAAACAACTCACCTTTTTCCGCCTATCTTAATTTCGGCCAACAGCAGATATTAAGCCTTTCTCCCGAGCGATTTATCCAATCAAATGATAAGAAAGTTACTACCCAACCTATCAAAGGCACTCTACCCCGCAATCCCGACCCAATAAAAGATAATCAACTAGCTCAACAACTCATTAATAGCGAGAAAGACCGCGCCGAGAACCTAATGATCGTTGACCTACTAAGAAATGATTTAAGCAAAACCGCAAAAAAAGGAAGCGTTAAAGTTACTGAGCTTTTTGGCCATTATAAATTCGAATCAGTTCACCACCTTATCTCTACGATTGAGTCAAAACTTGATGATCAATATGATAATTTTGACCTGCTAGCTTCAACCTTGCCGGGAGGTTCAATCACCGGCGCACCGAAAATTAGAGCTATGCAAATTATTGACGAATTGGAAACTAATAATAGAGGTATCTATTGCGGTATTATTGGCTACATAGATTTCAAGGGAAATATGGATACTAATATCTGTATCAGAACATTGCTAACAGACGAAGATCAGATCTATTGCTGGGCTGGCGGCGGTCTAGTCACCGATTCGGAACTTGATTTAGAATATCAAGAAACCTTTGATAAACTTAATAAAATTATCCCTGTATTACATTCATTATCAGATCTGGATGACTAGAATGAATGAATCCTATTTAACTAAATTTCTGCTTCCCTTGGAACAAGAATCAAATACCGAGATCGAAAAAGATGATGAGAAAGAGCTGAACCGTTACTTTTTAGCACAAGGGGAATCGACTAATAATCAGTTTCATCAAGCGAGTGTATTATTGCCTATTATACAAAACCTAGCCACTAATGAATGGGAATTATTGCTCACTAAACGAGCCGCTCATCTAAAACATCATCCCGGCGAGATTAGTTTTCCCGGTGGGCGATTTGAAGAGCACGACCAAAATCTACAAGCAACCGCTGTAAGAGAAACTTATGAAGAGATCGGTATTCATAAACATCAGATTAAGCTAATTGGGAAATTACCTAAACAAAAAACGATTAGCCGATATCACGTCACACCTTTTGTAGGAATTATAGACGCTGCTTATCAGTTAAGATTAGACAAAAATGAAGTCGAAGAAGCTTTTGTAGTTCCCTTGAATTTTGTCTTAAACTCATCCAACCAGCAAAAAGTTGAGCGAAAAATTAATAATCAATCATTATCCTATTATGTAATTAAGTATAATGGGTATAATATTTGGGGAGCTACTGCCAAGATGTTAGTTAATTTTGGCCGCTTACTCAATACATAATTATTCGATAATTTCTATCACTCCTTTTCATACGAGGAAAATTCATTGGCTGTTTCCGTTTTTGATCTTTTTACAATCGGTATTGGTCCATCTAGTTCTCATACGGTTGGCCCGATGCGTGCTGCTAAAATTTTTGCAGCTAAAGCCTCTGAGCAAAATGATATTGCTAGAATTCAAACCGATTTATACGGCTCGCTTGGTCAAACAGGCAAAGGTCATGGGAGCGATGTTGCTATTCTATTAGGGCTTGAAGGTTACCAGCCAGATACTATCGATACCGATAGAATTCCATCTGTGCTAGAAAAGATCAGAAACAACTCAAAGCTAACAATTAACAAAAACTTAAAACTCAAATTTAACGAGAAAAAGGATCTGATTTTTCATCGCCGAAAACAACTCCCCGATCATGCAAACGGCATGAAATTCACAGCTTTTGATTCAAATGAACAAGTTGTTTTAGAAAAAATTTATTACTCTGTCGGCGGAGGATTTATTATCGGTGAAGAAACTGAAAAATCATCGATCACCTCTCTTCATTTAAAACTTCCTTATGACTTTCAAACAGGTCAAGAATTATTAGATATGGCAAAGTCTTCTGGCCTGTGTATTAGTAGTATGATGCTAGAAAATGAAAAAACATGGCGCTCGCCTAAGCAGATACAAGATGGACTGAATCATATTTGGCAAACAATGGATCAATGTATAGAGAAAGGCATTCAAACTGAAGGGGTTTTAGCTGGAGGCTTAAAGCTACGCAGGAGAGCTCCTTCGCTTTATCGAAAACTAAAAGGACGAGCCAACAATAAAGATCCGCTTTGTGCCATGGACTGGGTTAATCTCTATGCTCTTTCAGTTAATGAAGAAAATGCCGCTGGTGGTCGAGTAGTGACTGCGCCAACAAACGGTGCTGCGGGAATTATACCGGCAGTATTAAAATATTTTATTAGCTACTATAAACCATCAGATAAAGAATCTATCCAGCGTTTTTTATTAGCCGCCGCCGCGATTGGCACACTCTACAAATTAAATGCATCCATCTCTGGTGCTGAGGTTGGATGTCAAGGAGAAGTTGGTGTTGCTTGCTCGATGGCTGCAGCAGGTTTAACAGAAGCTCTCGGCGGAACCCCCTTACAAGTTGAGTGTGCAGCTGAAATCGGTATGGAGCATAACCTAGGTTTAACTTGTGATCCGGTTGGAGGGTTAGTTCAAGTCCCTTGTATCGAAAGAAATGCAATGGGAGCGGTAAAGGCTATTAACGCTTCTCGTCTCGCACTACAGGGTGATGGTGAACATAAAGTTTCTCTCGATAAAGTGATTAAAACCATGCGGGAAACTGGACGAGATATGAAAACAAAATACAAAGAAACTGCGCGAGGTGGGTTGGCAGTTAATATAATCGAATGTTAACTCGCCCAAGGCTTTCTAGTTTAGAATTGGAATTTCTAAACAAAAACCTCGATTGTTTTTCCAAGATAAATTTGAGTCCATTTGTTTAAAAAATCCTTTTGCTTTGGCAAGGCCGATATCCTTTGTTCCCAATAAATGGCGACTAGAATAAAAAGGCATAAAAAGAGACTCTTGATCGAATTGTTTCTCAATATCAAATTTAGATTCAATAATAATTTTACAAAATTCACCATTATCCTTAATGATTTTAACCGAAATTTGCTGCTTTACATTTATCTTCAAAATAAAGTCAATCAAGTCAGTCAAGCACTCATTAAACCATTCAGGGTTAGTTTTAATTTGAAATGTATCATTAATATCTTCTGAAAAAACATCTAGATGCGGATTTTCTAATAATGGTCGGAGTAATTCATTAAGTGAATGCTGTTCCATTGAAATCTGCAAACGACCAATTGAGGCCAAAATGCTTTTACCAAAATGAACTGCTTCATTCCCAGAATCTAAAGAGTGATGGAGGTACTCCTTTGAAGAGCTGCTTTCCTGCTGCAATAATAGCAACTCGATATAGCCCATCATGGCTGCGAGATGATTGTTATAGGAATGGACAACTAAACCTAGTTCATCGTCAGCAATTAATCCTTTTTTTTGTTTATCTGTATTCATCAATATTCAACCGACACTAAGATAACAAAAGGCACCCTTAGGTGCCTTCTTAAACTAGATATTTAACAGCGACAGCTATTTAACAACGACAATATCCGCATTTACCGAGGTCAATACTGTTCTAGCGGTGTTTCCTAACAGGCGCCCTCTTAGGCTAGTTCGAGTTTTATTTCCCATTACAATCACATCAGAATCTATTTTTTCGGAAATTTTTAGAATCTCTGCAGCAGGCTTTCCGGAAAGCAAATGCAAGCTGTCTTTATCTAACCCACCATCTTTAATTAATTTTGAAATAACCGGATCAATCGATTTTTTCATTTTTTCTTCATAGGAAGCCGAATCGAAGAAATCAAAATCAGCTAAAGCAGAAGGTAATGAGATTGAGTAGCAAGCATGAACCTTGCTATTAGTAGCCTCAGCTAAAGTGAACGAATAGCGTAATATCTCTTCATTCAGCTTCAAACCCTCTTCGCTACTAGAGCTTAAATCCAAAGCCGCTAGAATAATCCCACCCTCTTTCCATGGCTTGTCGCCAACAATCATTACGGGATCAGGAGAATGTCGCATCAATTGCCAATCAGAAGGCACGTGAAGTAAAGTTTCTGAACGATGACCGGTTTTAAATATCATATCAAAAGATTTTTGATTACATCGCGCAGTAACCCATCGCTCAAATGAACGCTCCCAAACAACGTCAACATTCAATTTAACACCAGCCAAATCAATGCCGGATAAAAACTCATCCATTTCAGCTTGTTTTTCGTCAATAAATTTGTGATGAACTTTTCGTTTCTCACTTGGGGTAAGAATTTCCGAACTATCGACACCTGCTGCGTGTACAAAGCCCACAAATTCTATTTTGGCTCCGGTGTTCTTAGCAATTTCTAACGCGTGCAAAAAAGCAGGATTGCGATTTCCATTTTGATCCGCAATTACAAGTAGTTCTCTCATTTCAGTCTCCAAAAAGGATAGTTGGGTATGTTCTATCAATAGCCGTAGTTTAGCAAGAAATTAATTCTTTCACATGACAAGATGAATAAAATTTGACCTAAATCATCGCCCTAGCTTTAGACTAATTCCTCGCGGAATAATAATGGGGTAAGTAATAGAAATAACAAGGGATAACTTATTAGAAATTGGTCGGAATGAGAGGATTTGAACCTCCGACCACTTGTACCCCGAACAAGTGCGCTACCAGGCTGCGCCACATTCCGACTTTGTGCTTGATTAATTGACTTTGAGATTTGCCTACTATCCTGCAACGAGGAGGATAGTACCTGAAAAAAAAGACTTTGCAATAGATTAAGGATGAAATTGTTACAGCATTAATGGGCGAGGATTTTCAACACACTTTGTAGTTCAGCAATGATGGCTTGAACCGCTTTAGGATCAGAACCAGTTTCACTGTCATCGGACTCAAGCTGTTGTCTAGCTCCTCCAATGGTAAAACCTTGATCATACAAGAGTTCTCTGATCTCGCGTATTACCATTACATCATTACGCTGATAGTAACGGCGATTTCCACGACGCTTTACAGGGCTAAGCTGTGGAAACTCCTGCTCCCAATATCGCAACACGTGCGGCTTTACCAGACACAACTCGCTAACTTCACCTATGGTGAAGTATCGCTTATCTGGTATTGGCATTAATTCGTTGTTATTGCTCGCTTCCAACATATGCTTCTACTCTAGCTTTTAATTTTTGTCCCGGACGAAAAGTAACCACTCGCCGTGCGCTTATAGGAATTTCTTCACCCGTTTTAGGGTTGCGCCCCGGACGTTGTTTTTTATCACGCAAATCAAAATTACCAAAACCTGATAATTTAACTTGCTGGTTTGAAGACAGCGAATCTCGAATTTCTTCGAAAAAGCCCTCAACCATTTCTTTTGCTTCACGTTTATTTAATCCTAAATCATCAAATAAACGCTCAGCCATTTCTGCTTTTGTTAGCGCCATAGCTAATCCCTCAATACTGCTCCAAGCTTTTCGGTCAATGTGGTAATTACTCTATCCATGGTTTTACTAATTTCTGACTCTTTAAAAGTCCGATCATCTCGCTGAAGAACGATACCTATAGCAACACTTTTATAACCAGATTCAATCCCTTTACCACGGTAAATATCAAATATTACTACATTATTTAGCCAGTTTTTCGCTGTTTGTCCAATTAAATCAACAATTTGCGAACTTGTCACGCTTTCTTTTACCAAAATTGCGAGATCACGACGAATGGCCGGAAATTTCGACAAAGGAGCAAATTTTGGGAGTTTACGTTGCCTAACCCGCTTTAACTCTAGCTCGAACAGAAAAACTTCCTCCTCAATATCAAATGCTTTTTGCGTTTCTGGGTGAATTTTACCGATATATCCGCAATTTTTACCATTTCGAGTAATTTCAGCTGTTTGTCCCGGGTGTAAGCCGTCACGTTGCGATGCAGCAAAACTAAACTGTTCATTTGCCGCGGTCAGTTCAATAATCGCTTCTACATCAGCTTTTAAATCATAAAAGTCTAACTTATCGTTATTTGATTCCCAAGATTCCACATTTCTTCGCCCGCAAATCGCTCCAGCGATAACTGGTGTCTGCACTAATTCGTCTTCAGATGGTATAAACTTTAACCCCGTTTCAAAGAAACGAATATGACTGTGTTGGCGCTTTAAATTATGTTCAACCGCTTTTAATAGTCCAGGCCATATTGATGTTCTCATGACAGCTAAATCAGCGGAAATGGGATTTAATAATGGTAAAGGCTCTATTGTCGGATCAATAAGTTGTTGAGCATTTTTATCGATAAACGAATATGTAATGGCTTCTTGATAGCCTCTATCTGCCAGTAGGTGAGCAATTTTTGATTTAGTTAAACGATTTTCTTGCCGTCTAATCATCGAAAACTCACCAACGGGCTTACGTGTAGGCACATTGTTATAACCGTAGATACGCACCAACTCTTCGATTAAATCAGCCTCTATCGATATGTCAAAGCGGCTGCTGGGTATTTTAACCGTCCAACCGTCAGCTTCGCTGGTTAATTGCATTCCTAAACGCGATAAAATATCGACAACTTGTTCGTCAGTTATCGATATACCAAGTAAACGCTCAATTCTTAATCGACGTAATTTGATTTGTTTTGGCTCAGGAAAGTACTCTTTAGCAATTTGATCAACCACTGGCCCCGCTTGACCACCAACAATATCCAATAACAATTCTGTCGCTCTTTCGATGGTTTGTGCACACAAATTGTAATCAACACCTCGCTCATAACGATGAGATGCATCAGTATGCAAACCATAACTTCTAGCCTTACCCGCAATTTCAATCGGATCCCAATGAGCTGCTTCAAGCACAATATCAGTTGTTTCCGAATTAATTCCTGAGTATTTTCCCCCCATAATTCCAGCCATTGATAAGGCTTTCTCGTGATCAGCAACAACAACCGTGTCGCTTCTTAAATCAATTGTTTTTTCATCCAACAAAACTAGCTTTTCATTTTCACTGGCGTAGCGAATTTCTATTCCACCTTTAACATTATTGCGATCAAACGCATGCATTGGATGACCAAGTTCAAGCATTACATAATTAGTCACGTCTACCACTGGATCAATTGAACGAATATCAGAAGCATGCAATCGAGTTTTTATCCAGTCAGGAGTTACACTGTCCAGATTAATTCCCTTAATCACTCGAGCAACAAAACGAGAGTTAGCTTTACCGGCATTCAATTGCACATCGATTTTGTCATCGATTGTTGCCGGGATCGCCTTTATTGCCAACTGATTAACCTCAGTTTGAGTTAAAACACCTACTTCAGTTGCTATACCTTTAACACCTAAACAATCACCACGGTTAGGTGTTAAATCAATATCAATGGCTATGTCTTTTAAGCCAAGATGTTCAACCAGCTCTTGCCCAACAATCGCATTTTCGGCTAATTCAATGATGCCATCATGATCGTTAGATAGTTCTAACTCCTTGCCAGAACAAATCATCCCGAAAGAGTGTACCCCTCGTAGTTTCGCCTTTTTGATTTTGAAATCGCCTGGTAAGCGAGTGCCAATTGTAGCAACCGCCACTTTAATTCCTTGACGCGCGTTGGGCGCACCACAAACTATTTGCAGCATCTCATCCGCGCCAATATCAACACTACATACTTGCAATTTATCGGCCTCAGGGTGTTGCTCAGCTTTTTCGATTTTACCGACCAATATTCCTGCTAGTTCAGCCCCTATATTTTCAGTACCATCAACTTCCAAACCAGCCATGGTCAATGTCGCTACAAGTTCATCCGTCGAAATTTTAGGATTTACCCAGCTTCTGAGCCAATTTTCACTTATTTTCATTATTAACTTTTTCCAAAAAAAATTTCTTTATTTCGATCTAAAACTAAAATCGAATTTGCTAATTAAATTGTTTCAAAAATCTGAGATCATTCTCAAAAAATAACCGAAGATCGTTAACACCATATCTCAGCATGGTCATTCTCTCCACACCCATGCCAAAAGCATATCCAGTGTATTCTTCATTGTCGTAACCCACTGATTCCAATACATTAGGATGAACCATTCCAGAGCCCAATATTTCTAACCAACCGGTATTGCTACAAACTCGACACCCTTTTCCCGCGCACATTACACAAGCAATATCAACTTCTGCTGAAGGTTCTGTAAACGGAAAATAGGATGGACGAAATCGAACTTTCAATTTTTCATCTTCAAAAAAGTGTTTTAAAAATTCATCTAAAACACCTTTTAAGTCAGCAAAAGAGGTTGTTTTATCGACTAACAAACCTTCAACCTGATGAAACATTGGCGTATGAGTCAGATCAGAGTCACATCGATAGACTCGCCCTGGAGCGATAATTCTAACCGGTGGTTGAACTTTTTCCATCGTTCTAATTTGAACAGGCGAAGTGTGGGTTCTTAGTAAAGTCCCGTCACCAAAATAAAAGGTATCATGCATTGCTCTGGCAGGATGATGTCCCGGAATATTTAATGCCTCAAAATTATGGTAATCGTCCTCAACTTCGGGGCCTTCTTCGACGCCGAATCCGATTTGTGAAAAATAATCGACAATCCTTTCAAGAGTGCGATTAACAGGATGAATTCCACCAACTTGCGCATTACGCCCTTTAAGAGTCACATCAATTGAATCATTTGCTAATTGATCAGCGATAGCTATTTGTTCAAAATTGGTTTTTATTTGTTCAATTTTTGATTGGATAGCTTGTTTAGCTTTATTAATTGCAGCGCCTTGTTTTGGCCTTTCTTCTGCCGGCAATTTACCTAACGACTTCAGTAAAGATGTTAGCTCACCTTTTTTTCCTAGGTATTCAATTTTTACTTGTTCTAACGCCTGAATATCACCTGCTTTATCAGCGGCCGATAATCCTCTTGCTAGCAGTTGATCAACTGTATTTGACATTGATTCATTCCGATTATGTATTTTTTTTCAACGTTCATTAAAACTTCATAAAAAAAGGGAAGGACAAATGCCCTTCCCCTTCAATTACTTTATTGCTGGCTAAATTAGCAAAGTGCTAGGATAGGCATCAAATCAGTAGGTGCTTAAGCGAGAGCAGCTTTCGCCTTTTCAACTAAAGTAGCGAAAGCCACTTTATCAAAAACAGCAATATCAGCTAAAATCTTACGATCAATCCCGATAGATGCTTTCTTAAGACCATTTATAAACTTACTATACGACAAACCACTTACCCGTGCCTCAGCATTGATACGTTGGATCCAGATAGCTCTGAATTGACGTTTACGCTGACGACGGTCACGGTAGGCATATTGACCAGCTTTGATTACTGCTTGATTAGCAACACGATAAACTCGACTACGAGCTCCGTAATAACCTTTAGCTGCTTTCAGTACTTTTTTATGTCGCTTATGTGCGGTAACACCGCGTTTTACTCTAGGCATTTCAAATCACTCCCATTCTTATACGTAAGGAAGCTGGCGATCCAGCTGAGGAACATCGCAGGCAGCAACCATTTGCATATCACGCAAATGACGCTTTCGCTTTGAACTTTTCTTAGTAAGAATGTGGCGACGATGCGATTGCGCATGTTTGAAACCACCTTTACCAGTACGTTTGAAACGCTTTGCAGCGCCACTGTCTGTTTTTATCTTTGGCATTACTTGTTTACTCCAATTATCATCTGTAGGTCGCATCTTGATCAGTAACTGAATTACCAACCTATGCCGTTAGATACCTAGCAGTGCTTAAATAAAAGAGAACATTTAAATTAACCAAAAAGATTAATCTATTTGTCTCTCACCAACTAACCAAAGGTTGCCAAAAACCAGAGGCTAGTAATTAATTGTTCTATAAAAGAACAACTAAAACCTTATCAAGTGGCTATTCAGGTTGCCTCTAAAATGGGTCAGTTAGAGGCAAAAAATGTGAGCATACTCGTTTATGTGACCATTTTTAAACGTATAAATGGCACATTTTAGAGATAAGCTGAATAGTTACTTCTTTTTCTTTGGTGCTATGACCATTGTCATTTGTCGACCTTCCAATTTAGGAAAAGCCTCTACATCACCAAATTCTTCCAAATCTTTTTGAACTCGTTTCATCAAGTCCATACCTAATTCTCGATGAGCCATTTCTCGGCCTCTAAAGCGCACCGTAATCTTTGTCTTATCACCATCTTCAAGAAATTCGGTTAATTTACGTAATTTAATATTGTAATCGCCGATATCTGTACCGGGTCTAAACTTTATTTCCTTAACGTGAACCACAGTTTGCTTTTTCTTTGCCGCAGCTTTTGCTTTCTTTTGCTCGAAAACATACTTGCCATAATCCATAATTTTACAAACTGGCGGTTCCGCTCCCGGTGAAATTTCCACCAGATCCAGAGTAGCTGCTACTGCCGCTTCGATCGCATCCTTAATTGACACTACCCCTTTTGATTCACCATCTTGGTCAATCAGTCTAACTTTGGGTGCTTCAATCTCCTCATTAATATTGGCTCTTTGTACCTTAGCCGCCATTTTAGGCTTTGCTCTTTTAATGTTTTTATTCCTCTATTAGTTATAAATAATTTGCTTAAAACCCATTCTCTTAAAACTAATCTGCTTTTCTTCCCAACTGCTTAACATCATCATTTAACAAACGAGTAAAAGCTTCTAATGTCATACTTCCTAAATCTTTTCCAGCCCTGGAACGAACAGAAAAAGTCTCTGTTTCCACTTCACGATCACCAACCACCAAAAGGTATGGTACTCGCTGTAAAGTGTGTTGACGAATTTTAAAGCCGATTTTCTCGTTTCTCAAGTCCGAATTGACTCTAACGCCTTGAGATTTCAATATTTTAGTCGATTTTCTCACAAAATCAGCTTGTTTGTCTGTAATATTCATAATTGCCACCTGTTTTGGCGCTAACCAAGTTGGTAACTTTCCCGCGTATTCTTCGATTAAAATACCGATAAAACGTTCTAAAGATCCCAAAATGGCTCGATGAATCATGACTGGCGTTTTTTTGTTTCCATCTTCTGCAACGTATTCTGCACCTAAACGACCGGGCATTGAAAAGTCGAGTTGAACCGTACCACATTGCCAAACTCTATCTAAACAATCTCTTAGAGAAAACTCAATTTTTGGGCCATAAAAAGCTCCTTCTCCCGGCAAAACTTCAAAATCAATATTTTTTGATTTGAGTGCAGCATCAAGAGCTGCTTCAGCCTGATCCCAGGAATCATCAGATCCAACCCGCTTTTCTGGGCGGGTAGAAAGTTTGATCTCAATATGATCAAAACCAAAATCTGCATAAACATCGTAAATTGTATCAATCAAATGACTAACTTCTTGCTGAATTTGATCTTCCGTACAAAATACATGCGCATCATCTTGGGTAAAAGCTCTCACCCTCATTAATCCGTGCAAAGCACCTGACGGTTCATTACGATGACACGAGCCAAATTCAGCCATTCTTAGAGGCAAATCTCTGTATGATTTAAGCCCCTGATTAAAAATTTGAATATGACCTGGGCAGTTCATTGGCTTTACTGCATAGGTGCGATTTTCTGACTCAGTAGTAAACATATCATCATGATACTTCTCCCAATGGCCTGATTTTTCCCATAAACTTCTATCCATGATTTGAGGCGCTTTAACCTCTTGATAGTCAGTTTTGCTCAATACCTCTCTTATGTATTTTTCGAGTTCTTTGAAAATACTCCAACCATCGTTGTGCCAAAAGACCATTCCGGGAGCATCTTCTTGAAAATGAAACAACTCAAGCTGTTTTCCTATTTTACGGTGGTCACGTTTTTCAGCTTCTTCTAATCGATGCAAATATTTCTTTAAATCTTTTTTATTTACCCAACAAGTGCCATAAATCCTCTGCAACATTTCATTATTCGAATCACCACGCCAATAGGCTCCGGCAAGCTTCATGAGTTTAAATGCTTTGATTTTCCCGGTACTCGGCACATGTGGGCCTCGACAAAGATCAATAAAATCACCTTGACGATAAAGAGATATTTCTTCACCTGCAGGAATACTTTCAATAATTTCCGCTTTATATTCCTCGCCCATCTGCTTAAAAAATTCGATCGCATCTTCTCGTATCATCGAACTTCGTTCAATTGGCAAATCTTGCTTAGCAATTTCTTGCATCTTTTTCTCAATTGCAATTAAATCATCCGGCGTAAAAGGACGGGAAAAAGAAAAATCATAATAAAAACCGTTATCAATAACTGGACCAATTGTTACCTGAGCCTTAGGAAATAGAGCTTGAGTCGCTTGCGCGAGTAAATGAGCACATGAGTGACGAATAACTTCAAGGCCTTCATCATCACGCTCAGTAATCAATGAAAGTTCTGAATCATCAGAAATGATAAAACTAGTATCAACTAAATTGCCATTAACCCGACCGGCCAATGCCGCCTTCGCGAGACCAGGGCCGATATCTGCAGCAACTTGAAAAACAGTCACATCATGCTCAAATTGTCTTTGGCTACCATCCGGTAAAGTAATAACAGGCATGTATTTAAACAACTCCAATAAAACAAGAAAAGCATCTAAAAAATCAATTTTAGATGCTTTTTAACGGGAAATCTCCCAAAATTCAGTACAGGTTAAAAATTTGCAGGCAGTTTAACCAATAAGTTATTAAAAATCAAAGAATAAATAGCGATAGATCAAGTAAATAAGTATCTATTTTTAACTTCTAAATTCATTATTTTTTGAATAAATGACTAATATCTTTGGTGCCCCAATGTGGAAAATGTTTGCGAACAAGCGCATTAAACTCTAACTCAAACTCTGTAACATTTAAACTAGCTGTGTCATTATCGTCCAAATTAATAGGATGTTTTATCATTCCTGCAGCAACGGTTATATTGGAAAGCCTATCAATAATAATAAACGCTCCAGTTTGACGATTATCGATATAACTATCAAAAGCAACTTGTTGAGTCAGCTTGACTTGACATAGGCCAATTTCATTTAACTCTAGGTGAGTGGCTTCACATTGTTGAAGACTATTGATATCAATTCGATTTAGAACTTCAACAATGCTTCCTGAGGCATACTTGCAGGTAAACTTAAAATCATATTGCTTATTTGGCATTAACGCGTCTTCTGACATCCACACGATATCGGCTTCAAAGCTATTCCCCATCTGTGCGAGCTTGTCTTGATGGCAAATCATATCGCCACGGCTAATATCAATCTCATCTGCTAAAACCAGAGTGACTGCTTGACCAATTGAAGCACTGGCTAAATCACCATCAAATGTACTTATTGACTTGATCGTCGATTTTTTGCCTGAGGGTAAAACGGTGACTGAATCGCCTATTTTAATCGTTCCTCCAGCAATTGTTCCGCTAAAACCTCGAAATTCTGAATTAGGTCGATTAACCCATTGCACAGGAAAACGAAATTCCTGATTGTTGAAGGTCTCACCAATATTAACCTCATCTAAGGCTTGCATCATACTAGGTCCGTGAAACCAACTAAGCGAATCACTTTTGTTAACGACGTTATCACCCTTCAATGCAGATAATGGAATCATCTGAATATCATCAAATCCTAACGGTTGACTAAAGGCGAGATATTCTTTTTTAACATCATCAAAAACGGACTGCTTATAATCAACTAAATCCATTTTGTTCACGGCTACAATAATATGTTTGATTCCCAGCAACGAAGCGATATAACTATGACGCCTTGTTTGCGCTTTTACCCCTGCTCTTGCATCAACAAGAATAATAGCCAAATCGCAATTAGATGCACCAGTTGCCATATTGCGCGTGTACTGCTCATGCCCTGGCGTATCAGCAATAATGAATTTTCTTTTTTCCGTAGCAAAATAACGATAGGCGACATCAATGGTAATCCCTTGTTCTCTTTCAGATTGAAGGCCGTCCACTAGTAAGGCAAGATCAATCTCATCCCCCTGAGTGCCAGACTTTTTGCTATCTTTTTCTATAGACGCTAACTGATCTTCAAAAATCATCTTAGAATCGTGTAATAAACGCCCAATCAGCGTACTTTTACCATCATCAACTGAGCCGCAGGTCAAAAATCGCAACAAGTCTTTTTCTTCGTGGCATTTTAGGTAACCTAAAATATCGGTTTCTAATAAATTGGCTTCGTTAGTCATTTTTATTCCAAAAATCCATTTTCAGCTAAGTAGGCTAGAATTTGTTCAACACATTCTGCTGGACTATTTTCTGCAGTATCAATGGTAATTTCTGCACCGGAAGGAACCTGATAATCGGAATCTATGCCGGTAAATTTATGAATTTCTCCTCGGCGAGCTTTCTTATAAAGGCCTTTTGGATCGCGCTCTTCACACACAGATAAAGGCGCGTCGACAAATACTTCGATAAATTCACCATCACCTAGTAGACTTCTAGCGAAAGCTCGATCAGTTCTGAAAGGCGAAATAAATGCCGCCAAAACAATTTCACCGGAATCAACAAATAACTTACACAGCTCGCTAATACGGCGAATATTTTCTACGCGATCACGATCGGAAAAACCCAAATCACCGCATAGACCATGACGAATATTATCGCCATCAAGTAAATAACTTTGTTTAGTTAACTGAAACAACTTTTGTTCGAGAAGATTTGCTATAGTTGATTTACCAGAACCACTGAGTCCGGTAAACCACAAAACACAAGGCTTCTGCCCTTTAAGCTTTGCTCTATCCTGCTTACTAATTTTATGCTCATGCCAAACGATATTACTTGGCTTATTTTGAGTTGCGCTCTCAGACATTATGAATTTCTCTTATAAAATAAATTGGTTTTATTAACTATTAAAAATAGCCTTCAATTTTTTTCTTTTCCATCGAACCGCTTGAGTCACTATCAATCATTCGCCCCTGTCTTTCAGATGTCTTTGTTAATAGCATTTCTTGGATTATTTCTGGAAGTGTTGTCGCATCTGATTCTACCGCACCCGTTAACGGATAACAGCCTAACGTTCTGAACCTAACAGACTTCATCATTGGCTTCTCTCCCTCATTGAGAGGCATTCGTTCATCATCGACCATAATCAAAACACCGTCACGCTCGACAACTGGTCTAGGTTTGGCAAAATATAAAGAAGGAATTTCAATTTCTTCTTGGTAAATATATTGCCAAATATCAAGCTCCGTCCAATTAGATAAAGGAAACACTCGAATACTCTCGCCTTTATCTATACGACCATTGTAGATATTCCAAAGCTCTGGCCGTTGATTTTTAGGATCCCAACGGTGTTCAGAATCTCGAAAAGAATACACTCTTTCCTTAGCACGCGTCTTTTCTTCATCTCGACGGGCTCCGCCAAACGCAGCATCAAATTTGTAATGATTCAAAGCCTGCTTTAAACCAACAGTTTTCATAATATCGGTATGTTTAGAACTTCCATGTACAAATGGGTTAACCCCCATTTTTATACCCTCTGGATTCTGGTGAACTAATAAGTCAAAACCGATATCTTTTGCCAATTGATCACGAAACGCAATCATTTCTTTGAACTTCCATGTTGTGTCTACATGCAATAAAGGAAACGGAATCTTTCCAGGATAAAAAGCTTTTCTTGCAAGATGCAACAATACCGAAGAATCTTTTCCCACTGAATACAACATGACTGGGTTGTCAAACTCTGCCGCGACTTCTCTGAATATTTGAATGCTTTCAGCTTCTAGCTGATTTAGATGTGATAATTTATTCATTTTTAATTGTTCGTCTCTTCCGGTCGACGTAATTTTGATTGTAAAAATATTTCCTAGCCGACATCTCCAATTGTTGCAGATATATCGCCCCTCTCATGTCCAGCTGATTATATATCAAATTTATTTTATAAAAAATTTATGAAAAACAATACCTTTTACAGGTAGTTTTCTGAGCATATCGTTGATTCTTCGACAATACTCTCCGGGTTCTATATCACAACTAGGTTTGCTACCTATAGGGTGTTGACCCCCTCTTCCACCACAACATCATCAATAAACCAAATAGGGCTCCACCGATATGAGCAAAATGTGCGATGTTGCCCATTGAGTAACTAGTTAAACCAAAAAACAAATCTAATCCAATAACAATAGGTACAAAATACTTTGCACTAATTGGTATGGGTAAAAAGATGAGTGCTAATTTTGCATTAGGATAGGTAATCGCGTAGGCAATCAGTATACCGTAAATTGCCCCAGACGCTCCAACTGCAGGGGTATGAAAGATGGAATAAAATTCCATCAATTGAGTTTCAGAAATTGAATTAATTACCTCTCTATTAATTGTGCCGCTGTTTAAAACATTTTGAATCTCTCTGCCACTGAGCCCCCATTCAAATAATTGGTCATAAATGACAGAAAACTGATAATAATTAACCAAAGTATAAATAGCAGCTGCTCCAACACCGGAAATAAAGTAGAAAATTAAGAATCTTTTAGTTCCCCAAAGCGATTCCAACGCTACGCCAAAGGAAAATAATGCAAACATGTTAAAAAGAAGGTGTGCAAAACTACCATGTAAAAACAAATAGGTAATCACCTGCCAGAACGCAAACCGTTCATTCTCAGGATAAAAAAGTGCAAACCAATCTAGCGGAATAATGCCAAGATGGTTCGCAAGTATAAACACCGCTATATTGATACCTATTAGGTAGAACACCGATTGATTTTTAAACGCCATCATTATATTTTTGAGTAGGTTAAGCTCTGAATCTAGGTTTAGTATTCAGCATTATACCCTTTGCATCAATTATGACTAGTTGTTGTTAAAATACTCGTTTCTTTTTTGAAAACCCATGTCGTGGTATTCTTCGAATAAATAAAACAACTTTCATGTGACCTATGAAAAATCAATGTATAGGATGTAAGCGAGAAATTTCTCGACAGCAAAAAAACTGCTACGTCTGCGGTTCTTCTCAAAACTACATTCGCTATCACATAAAAAGTCTAATTCTTATCGCCGTTCTTTTGATCGGCCAAACGGCTTATGGCTATTGGTATCTAGGTGAAGTATCTGAGCAAAATAAGCTTAAAATAGCCACGATCATTGAAACGCAAACAAATCAAATTGATAGCAAAATAGAACAAATGAAAATATTACTGCAACAGGCAAATGATGAAGTTGACCGATATAAATCTAATTCAACTCAGGCCGAAGAATCAGTTGCTCAAGAAAAACTTAAGTTTAACTCAATTGAGAAAAGGGCGGTAGATGCCGAGAGTAGAGCTAGATGGCTTAGTACTGAAAATAGAAGGTTTCAAGCCAAGATTAAAAGTTTATCTGACGAACTCTCATCAATTAGAGCGACTATCTCCGCAAACAACTCTCTAGAACAAATCACACCTAATTTAACTGAACAAGAACAAGAACAAGAACAAGAACAAGAACAAATAAATCTAGATGGTCAACACTAAAAAGATGGTTCACCTTTTTTATAAATCCGTTTAAAAATAAGAGTATTCAATAGACAAAAAAAACGACTGAAACTTTCGTTTCAATCGTTTTGAATAATGGCGGAGTGGACGGGACTCGAACCCGCGACCCCCGGCGTGACAGGCCGGTATTCTAACCAGCTGAACTACCACTCCGCACTGGTTGAAGCATGAAATTTAATTCAAAAAAGACCTGTTCAGAAGGGACTTTTTGCTTCCGCCTTTCAGCGAGGCGCAATAATACGTAGCAGGGATTAAGCTGTCAACAAGAAAATTACTTGTTTATTCAAATATTTTTGTTTCAATTAAATTTCACCCAATAAATCTTTAAAAATCGTATAAAAAACAACCAAAAAAGTAGCTGTGCAAACTACTTAGGTTCATCTTCCATTTTATCACCTGATTCAGCAAACGCATCGCCCCAATCAGGTTCTTCATCAGACGCATCTAGCTCTAAACCGTCTAGCGCACTGTCGATATCATCTATCGCGCTATCGATAGCAAAATCAAGTTCTTCTGCTTCGGCAGAATCAACCACCGTTTCAGTAGCAACTTCTGCCTCTGATTGATTTTCAGGTTCTATTGCAGGCGCTTCCACAGCCTCAGATACACTAGATATCTCCGTTTCAGGTTTTGTCGAAACTTCCTCCGCTTCTGTTTCTGTTTCCGCCTTTGCAGCAACTGCAGCTTCGGGTTCAGGTTCTGAAACAGCCTCTGGTTCTGTAACAGATTCAGGCACCTGCAAACTTTCGTTCGGCAATTCTTCAACCTCTTGAACCACAGATTTTCCGGAAAAAGACTCCATTGCTGTAATAATTTGATCAACACTCATTTGGCCTTGTGGTATATCATCTTCACCGAACATTGAGCTAAATTCCTTAAAAATATTATTTAAAGTTGTGAGTGTTATATGGACTTCTTGCTTTAAACTTTTGATTTCACTTCTTAGTTCTTTTTCTTCTGCTGATTCTTGTATCTCAGGCTCGGCTTCCGACTGCTCTTCAGCTACTGCAATTATCACCTCTAAATTCTTGTAACAGTCAGTCACCCTAGAAAGATCATTATTTAGTTGGCTAATCGCTTCAACATTTTTATCTAATAAACCACTTACCATGTTTCTAATTAGAAACTTTCTTTCATTAATTATCTTTTTTGCTTTTTTTTTGGCTTGCTTTTCATCATAACCTAATTTATTTGACAGATAATTTAAAAGTTCGTCTCTTTCACTATCTTCTGTCGTCTTAACACTCAGTATTAATCGTTTTGCTGCTTCCTTAAATTTCTTTCGCCCACCAATAATTACCATTACCAATACAATCGATAATAGGATAAAAGGCAACGAAAATTCGAGTACCAAAACCCATGGAAATTCAACATTGTTCATTTTCTTTTAACCCTCAGACTTTTATTTCTACTTTATTTCGATAACATTCAGTAAGTTAGTTTTCATTCTCTTTATTTTCTGACTTGGTATCATCCTCTTCTTCGTCGTCGTCTTCGTCTTCGTCGTCTTCATCAACTCTCAATTCGTCAGCTACTTTAGCAGCACCTTTGGCGCTACGCTTTTTAAAGAATCGCCATGCAAAAAATCCAATAATAGCTAATAGTAAATTAACCCCGATTCCCACATAGGTCCAATTAATACCGGACTTTTCCTCTTCAACCTCCCCTTCAACTTCGACATTAATTTCTTCAACAACTGGCGGCTTTTCCTCTTCTTCTTTTCGCTCTTCTTCTACTTCCGCTTTTTCTTCTTTAATCTCTTCAATCGGCTCTTCAATCGGCTCTTCAATCAAGGATTCACTGGAAAAAGAAACCGCTCCCGGAGTAACCGAAAATGTTCTATTTAAAACAGATTTTCCGGTTATCTTAAATTCTATTTTGTACTCACCACCGGAAATAAATGCTGGAATTTCAATTGGTTGGTTGTAATCATCGATTACCTCGTAAACCTTTTCTCCATCTGGCTTACTGATCGTTGCATTGATCTGTAAACTTTCTGGTTTAACTATATCCTCTCTCACTGACAATATTGCCCTATGTGGGGCGATATTGTCTTCTGAAACTTCAATATCAACGACTAAGGGTGAACCATAGATATTAATGGCATGGGTTCTTACCCGCTCAAAGGTTGGACTTGTCACTTGTAACCGGAGCTTTAACTCACCCTCAAAACTATCAGTAAAAAAGCTCTGCTTAAAGGTGTGATTAGCACTATCGAAAAACATTGCTAATCGACTCGTTTGTCCGTCCTTGTCTTGTTCTAGTTTTGTATCGACTAGGGCGAGGAAATCTTGATTGGTAATAAGGCTACCTTCTTCCAACAACCTCAATTCATAATTAATGGCTTCTCCTGCCAATAAATTATTAGGTAAATCTGCGACAGATAAACCAAGTTTACTAACAACCATTACGCGATTATCAGGATCAACTTTGGCATCAATTTTCCATTGCCCTGGCTCTGGTTTTTGTAAAGTAACTAGGTCATAACCATCGGTTGAAAACCAACGAACTTCACTTCCAGAATCGCTTTCCGAAATCGTTGTACCGCTCGGAGAAATTAACCTTGCAGAAGAAGCGTCTTGCTTAAAAACAAGTACCGTCATTTCATCAATACTTTTGTCAACCGTAAATTGGTTGTCGGTAATAGGTAAGTTATCTCTTTCTGCTGCCTGTTCGAAGATTTTCAGAAAAACTTTTTGTAATTCATCAGCGTTATTTACCGCTCGATACCATCCATCGGTTTGAGTCGATAATTGTCTTAAAAGTTCATGATCTGCATTTTGCGATAAGGCAATCGTGTGAATTGCAACATTCGATTTTTTTAATTGAGGTAAAATTTTATTAAGAATTCTTTTTCTTTCATTTTTATTAATTTTTGGATCTTTGGAAATATCCACCATGCCATCAGTCAACAAGATAATACTACGTTTTTCACTAGGGTCAGCTTTAGACCAGCCGTAAGAAGATTTTTGTAAAACGTCACCAATATTGGTGTAAAGTCCTCTAGAATTAATTTTTGTAGCCGTTTTCGTGGCTTTTATCTGCCAGTTTTGATCAACTTTTGAAAGCGGTACCATCATATTAACGTATCGACCAAACGCCCATACTCCGGCGTCAGAATCTTTTGGTAACAGGTTAGTAACCAATTGAAGTGCTGGAATTCTCAGATTATTTGGATCATTTTTTTTCATGCTGCCGGAAATATCGATCAATAATCGAACATCAGCTTTCTTAGCCTTCTTATTATTTCCCTCACCGCTGGCAATAATAGCTACACTTAGTAGGCACAATCCCAAAAAAATACTGATTAGTTTTGAATTTCCCATAGAAACAGCCTTTCAAAAAATTGAATTTCATTCCGAGTGTAGACCAAATATAGAATATTTCATAGTTTTCAGCAGGATAGAGCAATAAACTAGACTTTTGTTTAATAAATAACTGACTAGATTAAATCAATTTGCCCCAATTGAGCGACATAGGTGAGAAAAATAATCATCTTCCACTAAATAATCTTCCAGATCATCTATATTGATATCCTTCTCACAGATTACCTTTTGTTGAACTGTCATGTTAGCTTTTTGAGTTGATAAAGCGTCTCCGGTGATAAGCGGATGCCAATCTGGTAAGCTTTTACCTTGCGCGAGCAGCTTGTAACCACATGTGTCGGGCATCCAAGTTAATGCCTTGGCATTATTCGCAGTCACTTGAATACAATCAGGTACAAAATTATTACGCTCTTCATAGACTCGACATTGGCATTTATCGCTATCTAAATACTGGCAAACAACATTAGTTAGGAAAATTTCTTCGGTTTCATTATTTTGCAGCTTATGTGCGCAACATTGAGCACAACCATCACAAATAGATTCCCATTGTTTTGCATCAAGCTTGTCGAGGGGAGTATTTTCCCAAAATCTAGTTTCTGTATTGATGGTCATTCGTTGATGAGTTCCAAAGTCAAAAGTTTACAGTTATAAATTAGTGCCTATAAATTCGCCAATTTAAACTAGCGACTATTTTACTACTGTCTGGGCAATTTTAGTTGTGCCAAGAATAAATCGAAGCTCGTCCTTAGCGTTTAATTCTGCAACGCCCTCGGGAGTTCCGGTCAAAACGATATCTCCGGGGTATAGAGTGAATTGATTTGATATTTCTTGAAGCAGCTGAGGAATGTCAAACAGCATATCTTTTGAATTGCCATTTTGCACAATTTGATTATTTTTTTCCATGCTAAAAACAATATTGGACAATTCGGCAAAACAACTGACATCAATAAAACCGCTAACAGGGCAAGCACCATCAAAACTTTTAGCTTTTTCCCAAGGTTGCCCTTTTGATTTTAACTTTGACTGAATCTCTCGTAAAGTCAGATCTAATGCCAAACCAATTCCATCAATCGCGTCAATTGCTTCTGATTTAGTAGCTTTAGTTAAGGGTTTGCCGATCAAAATCGAAATTTCTAATTCGTGCTGACAATCGCCCCGCTCTTTAGGAATTAGAATTGAGGCATCTAGATCAACTAAGCAATTAGTCGACTTTATGAATAACAAAGGCTCTTTGGGAATGGGGTTGTTTAACTCTTTAGCGTGAGCCGAATAATTACGACCTACACAAACAATTTTGGAAGTCGGGTGTGAATACTTACCAAGATATTGGCCATTTGACTCTATTAATTTGGGATAAAATAACATTGATTTTTTTCAGCGCTCGCGGGTCTTAAATCTAAATTGTGTTAGTTAACAAATTTCACTATTTAATCAATCTTATTAGTTGATTTGGGGATAAGTGATTCTATCCGCTAAATAACCAACACCCGTTGCAAAATAGTGGGAGCGATTCCATTTCATTATAATATCAAAGTTAGGATAGACTAGGTAGATGCGGCCATTTTTTCCGCCCGGTGCGATTAAATATCCTTTCAGATCAACCTTTGGTAAATCACTGCCATCCATTCGGCGAACACCTTTACCTTGCCAATCAGAAATCGAGTGAATATTTTTTTTGCCAATTTTGTATTCACTAAATGGCTTGGTTAATTTAACTTGACGTCCCCAGCTTTTGTTTTTGTCCCAACCATAACGAGATAAATAATTTCCCATAGAAGCGAAAATATCATCCTTATCTCCCCAAATATCTTTTTTACCGTCATTATTAGAATCCACCGCAAACTGCAAAAAACTAGTTGGCATAAATTGGCAATTCCCCATTGCTCCCGCCCAAGAGCCTTTCATATTTTTTAACTCGATATGTCCTTGTGCGAGAATTTTTACTGCTGCCATTAATTCTTTTCTAAAGAAACTGGCTCGGCGTCCGTCATAAGCCAAAGTAGCCAAAGCGCTAGGAACGGAATAATTCCCCGTAATGGTTCCAAAGTTCGTTTCCTTTCCCCACAATGCAACGATGTAATGAGCAGGCACTCCAGTTGCATCCTCTGCCTGCTTAAGCTTAGTTTTATTCAACTTATATTCCTCACGAGCTCTTTCTACTTTCCAAGGAGGAATCACTTTAGTGAGATATTGCTCATGAGTCATTCGGCTTTCTGGCTGACGTCTGTCTAACTCGATCACTCTGGGAATAAAAACTAAAGAGGTTACAATTTGATCAACTAATTGATCGTTTGCGCCTTGTTTTAACATATCTGGTTTAAGCGCTTTTTTCCACTCGTCAAATGTGACTATTCCCTGCTGCGTTTGCTGTTGCTTTTCATTAGCTGTAACCTGACTAGCGATGTTGATTAAAAATAGCATCACCACAAACAAAATCAGTATGTTGAGTTTGACCATTCGGACATTTAATAATTTATTCATTCAGTCAGCCTTATTATCGTGAATTGAAGGAGGCATTTGTAGAAAGTAACCATCTTTAGTTAAGGCTTGCTTGACTTCCGAAAGTTCCACTCTGGCAAGTTTTTGTCGTTTATTTAAATTGAGCTGCAACGAGAATTCAGGTTGCCCAAATATTTTAAGTAATGCTTCTGGAACATTAGAAAAATCATCTTTGCTAGAAATATAAAGATACATCTGATCTTTTGCTTTACTGCGATATACACTGGCTAACATAAATTTTTTCTCAACCCTGTAACTCATAGATATTTAATAACAAACACTTAATAACCATCTATTCACTCATAAATGATTTAGATATTTCACAGACTGTGTCATTTAATATTGCCTTTCGCCAACCATGCCATTGAGTTGGCATAGGTGTGTTGGTCAAAATAGCAAAAGCTAACTTTCTAATCAATCGTTTGCTTAACAAAAGCGTGGCGGGAATTTGATTATTTTCCGCAAAAGTCTTTACAACTGACTCAATTTTAGCCGACAAGTTTTTTAGCTGACTTACATCTCTAGGATTTGGTATGGTTGGAATGGAAGTTTTTTCTCCAATCTGCCATTCACTAATCATCTCAATCCAATCAGTCCCATAAAGTCGGATAGAGCGCGGATGGATACCTGAGATTTGTCTTAGTTCAGCAATTGACTGTGGTTTAGCTTGAGATAAACAAACCATATCTTGGTCGTTAATAATATGATTTTTAGTTTTATTTTCTTGTCGAGCCTGTTCTTCTCGCCAATAGAATAATTGTTTAAAAAGTCCTAAATCGGATTCATTTAACTTCCATACTTCTTTGGCTTCGCGAAAATCTGGTAGCTTATCAACGCGTTGATATGTCCCTGTGCAATACTCCTCGCACTCACTAATAAATAGTTTTTGGAAAACTTTGTCTTGCAGCTGTCGATTGAGTTGCTCGAAAAAGTAAATTAAATAAAGCACATCTTTCGCCGCATATTGGAATTGCTTGAGACTGAGCGGGCGTTTAATCCAATCAGATGTCGTCGCTTGTTTATCTAACAGATTTCCTGTCAGATTTTCTACTAGTTTAGCGTAACCAATGGACAGTTCCTTATTCAAAAAACTAGAGGCAACTTGAGTATCAAATAGTCCTTTTAATTGACACCCCCAAGCGGTATACAGAACCTCTAAATCTTCTTTTGATGAATGCAAGATTTTGATTATATTTGGGTTTTCAAATATTTGCTTAAGCAGTTCAGGACAAGAGGTTGCCAAAGAATCAATTAAATAAATGGCTTCACCGTCATAAATTTGAACTAGTGCGAGCGTCGCATAATACGTGGTACGGCGCTCAAACTCGGTATCAACCGCCAAGTAAGGTTTATCAAGCCAGGATTTGGCAACAGTTTCAAACTCGTCAATATCGTCTACGAAATAGACAGGCACTTTTTTATTCGAACGATTATTGTTGATTAAACAATAGTCAATTTCCATTAATGGATTAATCTCTAAGCTCCCTTCGTAGAATCTTGCCGACATTTGATTTTGGTAATTCATCAATAAAACTAACAGCCTTTGGTACTTTGTAGCCGGTCAGATTCTTTTTACAGTAAGCGATTAATTCGTCCTCAGTTAAAGACACATCCTTTTTCACTACAAATATTTTAACCGCTTCACCACTTGATTCACTAGGAATTCCAACAGCTCCAACTTCTAGTACCTTTTCGTGAGATGCAACTACATCTTCAATTTCATTAGGGTAAACATTAAAACCAGATACTAAAATCATATCTTTTATTCTATCGACAATTTTAAAAAAGCCCTTCTCGTCCATCATTGCAACATCACCAGAGGTAAACCATCCCCCCGGTTTGATCACTTTCGCGGTTTCTTCAGGCCGGTCTAAATAACCTCGCATTACTTGGGGGCCTCTGATCCAAAGCTCACCGGGCTCACCTTGTGGTAATTCGTTACCCTCTTCGTCTCGGATTGAAACTTCGGTAGAGCTTATCGGTAAACCGATACTGCCATTATAGGCTTCTAAATTCGTAGGATTAATACAAACGCCAGGAGATGTTTCGGTCAAACCATAGGCTTCTAATAGGGTGACGCCAGTAACGTCGTTCCACTCCATAGCAACCGCCTCCTGTACTGCCATTCCTCCCCCCAAAGTCATCTTAAGATGACTAAAGTCGAGAGCTTTAAAACTTGGCGTATTCAACAAGCCGTTAAACAAAGTATTTACGCCTGTTATTGCGGTAAATTGGTGTTTATTAAGCTCTTTGACAAAACCTGTCATATCTCTTGGATTGGTTATGAGGACGTTCTTTCCGCCAAGTCGAACAAAAACCATGCAATTGGCTGTTAATGAAAAGATATGATAAAGCGGCAACGCCGTAATAATGATTTCGTTACCTTCATTAACGATATTGCTTAGCCAAGCATCCGATTGCATTAAGTTGGCAACCATATTTCTGTGGGTTAGCACGGCTCCTTTCGCAACCCCAGTTGTACCCCCGGTGTATTGTAAAAATGCAATGTCGTTTTGGGTTAAAGCCACTGGCTCTAAAGTTAACTTTGCACCCGCTCTCATTACTGATTTGTAAGAAATCGCATTAGGAAGATGATAAGCAGGCACCATTTTTTTGACCCGCTTTACCATAAAATTAACAATACTGGATTTGAATCCATGAAGTCCATCGCCTAATTCAGTCACTATGACATGCTTAACAGGCGTTTCTTTAACAACCTCTTCAAGTGTTTTGGCAAAATTAGCAACGATTAAAATGGCATCTGCACTGGAATCATTAAGCTGGTGTTTAAGTTCCCTAGCGGTATAAAGTGGATTGACATTAACAATACTTAGCCCTGCTTTCATTGCACCGAAAATAGCGACCGGATATTGAAGTAGATTTGGCATCATTAATGCGAGGCGGTCACCGGCTTTTAATCCGAGTTCCTTTTGCAAATAAGCGCCGAAATCAATCGCTTTTTGATTGAGTTCTCGATAACTGTAGACGGTACCCATATTTTCGAATGCCGGATTATCTGCGTATTTTTCAACACTTTCTTCAAAAATATCGACAAGTGATTGATAGGCATCAGCATTAATTTCCTCAGGTATCCCCTCAGGATAAGAATTCAACCAGATCTTTTGCATTTTTATTATTCTCCTAATCCTCCCGGGGCAACAAGCCATGGGTAGTTTTTATTAATCAACTCAGTAATTATTGGTCAGTCGAGTAAGAGTATACTAAAGACTCAAAGAGCAGCCTATAGTTAGAGAGAGGATTTGAGAAAATCTTTGGTAAGCTTGGCTATTTTATCTGGAATTTCAAGATGTAAATGATGTCCACCGGGCATTATGCTAACTTGTAGTTGCTTAACCAAGGGTTTTCGCTGTTGGACATATTCAGCTTCGGGCAAACTCAGCAACCCAGATTTAGCCTCAATCATTAAGGTTGGCGATTCAATATTGGGCAAAATATTTCTAAGTTGGTCTTCAGACAAACGCAGCGTTGAGGGGATTCTCAAGCGGGAATCAGCGCGCCATGTATAACCACCATCCACACTGGTTAAGGCTCTTTCAACAAGTGGTTGAATCATTTTTGGTTCAATCTCGGAAACCTCAGCTCTAGCCGCTAAAGCTTGCTGAAAAGTTTGATAAACCGGTTTACGCTTATCTTTTAACGCTCGACGCTGGGACAATGCTTTACGTAAGGTCGAATGAGCCTCTTCAGGTGGTGAAGTCACAGGACCAAGAGCCTCAATTAATACTAGTTTCTCGACTCGAGAGGGCTGAATAGCCGCATAAATTGTCGCAATTGCACCGCCCATAGAATGACCAAGTAAATTAGTTTTTTCAAATTTAAAATGCTCAATAAGGTCATCAATTAAAAAAAGCCCATCAAGAAAATGATAAGCTTTATTTTTGGCAAGATGTTCAGAATGACCATGACCGGGAAAATCAACCGCGATAATACGAACATCGGGCATATGACTCGCTAAAGTTTCAAAAGAAGCAAGGTTATCGAGCCAGCCATGAAAGGCTAAAGCCACAATTTTTCCATCGGGATTCCATTCAGCTACGGCGCAATTAACGCCCGCCAAAGGAAGTTTGTATTCGATCATTCAGGCTAGTACTCACTAATCATGGGGGATCTCTTGTACCTTCTTTATTGCCTTTAAAACCTGACGTTTAGCGTATTTGTGAAGGTCTTTAACTTCTTCTTTTAATTGATCGCCCGGCTCTCTTTTTTCTAAAAAATTACAGCAGTATTTCGCTGGCATATTATTTAACGCAATCGCTGCAATATCCTGAATAGAGACATCAGAAGAAGGAACATCTACTTCGCCACTTTGACTAAGTAAATGAATCTGTTCAAATACCACTTCTTCAGCTAGATTCTCTAGATCATCGTGGTAGTACATTTCTTTATACATTAATTATTCCTCTTTATGCGCTAATTTTAAGACTTTAAAAGGCTGTAACTCTTGATACCATATTTTCTGTTAATTAATGAAACTTGTCACTATGACTTTATTTTTAACTATCTGGCTAAAGCTTAGTTCATTATTCCTCATTTTTGCAAGATATAGGGTAGAATTCACGCCTTAATAATTAACGATCGTCAAAAGATGAACCAAGATTTTCAAGTAATTATTATCGGTGCCGGTGCTGCGGGGCTTATGTGCGCTGCAACTGCTGCAAAGCGCGGCAAAAAGGTGATCATTTTTGACCACGCTAACAAGGTCGGCAAAAAGATTTTGATGTCTGGTGGTGGACGATGTAATTTTACTAATTATTCAATTGAAGCCGATAACTACATCGGCTCAAACCCCCATTTTGTTAAATCAGCTCTCAGTCGTTATAACCAATGGCAATTTATCGAATTGGTCGATAGTTACCAAATTGAATACTATGATAAAGGCCATGGGGAATTGTTCTGTAAAAATTCATCAAAAGACATTAGAGACTTACTTGTCAACGAATGCGCTAAATATTCAGCGGAAATCCAGCTTAAGGTAAATATCAATAGAATTAAAAAGGATAAACAACAAGATCTGTTTTTATTAGAGACATCACAAGGAACATTCAGCTGTGAATCCTTAGTTATCGCAACCGGAGGACTGTCAATCCCTACCATGGGTGCTTCTGATTTTGGTTATCAGCTAGCTAAACAATTTGGTCATAATATCGTTCCAACCATTCCTGCGCTTTCCCCTTTAACCTTTGAGAAAAAATGGCTAGAAAAAGCACAATCATTACCAGGAAATTCACTATTGGCGGAGGTTAGCTGCAATCAACAACGATTTAAGGATGCGATACTCTTTACTCATAAAGGGCTTAGCGGTCCAGGCATTTTACAGATCTCTAGCTATTGGAAGCCTGGGGATTCAATCAGCATTAATTTGTTGCCTGACATACAAGTCAAAAATTGGTTGTTAGAAAATAAGCTAAATAGAGGCGAAATACAGCTTAAAACACTTTTATCAACTCAATTTAGCAATGCTATTTCTGAATATCTATGTAAACTGATGGATATCAACATCAAGCTTAAGCAACTTGAAAATCAAGAAATCAACAAGATTGAAAAGCAGCTAACCAAATGGGTTCTCTATCCAGCTGGATACGAAGGTTATCGCGTAGCAGAAGTTACAAAAGGTGGAGTTGATACCAGCGGAATTTCATCTAAAACCTTTGAGTCATCAAAGCAAAGTGGTTTATATTTTATCGGTGAACTGCTTGATGTAACCGGTCATCTAGGTGGTTATAACTTCCAGTGGGCGTGGTCTTCTGGATATGCAGCTGGTTGTTATGTTTAAAACAACCAACTCATCTGACAATGCTAAGGCTCTAGTGAAAAAGATTAAGCCGATTCAAGTTTGATATGCATCATTTTAGCGAGTAATTCAGCAATCTTATCTCTCATCTCTCGACGGTCAATAATCATATCAATTGCGCCATGATCGAGTAAGAATTCACTCCGCTGAAAGCCTTCTGGCAAAGTCTCCCTTACTGTCTGTTCAATAACCCTTGGACCTGCAAAACCAATTAGCGCATTTGGCTCTCCAATATTAATATCGCCAAGCATTGCCAAACTAGCTGAAACACCTCCCATTGTCGGGTCGGTTAAAACGGATATAAAAGGAAGCTTTTTTTGCGATAGTTTAGCTAAAGCCGCACTCGTTTTTGCCATTTGGAATAAGGATGTTAGAGCTTCTTGCATCCTAGCACCGCCGCTTGTAGAAAAACAGACTAACGGCTTGTTATCATTAATACTTTGATTAACGGCTCGAACGAACTTCTCTCCAACCACGGCTGCCATTGAACCAGCCATAAAATTAAATTCAAACGCACAGGCAACAACAGGAATTCCTTTTAGATTGCCGTCGAAAACAACTAACGCATCCTTTTCACCGCTGGCTTTTTGGGCGGCTGATATACGATCTTTATAACGTTTAGAATCTTTAAACTTTAAAATATCAATCGGCTCTAAATCAGCCGCTATCTCAGTCTGATTATTTTCATCCAAAAAGCGAGTCAAACGTTTTCTTGCTGAAATTCGCAAATGAAAGGAACATTTAGGGCAAACTTCTAGCGTCCTTTCTAATTCGGCTCGATAAATAGGCGCGTCACAATTTTTACATTTTGACCAAACACCTTCAGGCACAGAATTCCTTCTTTCAGACACGCTAGTATTCCGTTTTGGTAATATACGTTCAAACCAACTCATTAATTATCTCTTGGTCAATATTTTACAAAGTCCCTTATTCTATCACTCTCAATTAAAAGGTAAATCTAAAAAGGTCGTATATCATCGAATGTGCCACTGGTCATATCTCTTGCTGATAAAACAATACTTCATAGCATCATACAAATAATCAATTAGCTTAAAACTAAAAAGAATAGCCCAAAGGAAAGAAATTATTTTGTGGAATAGAATAGGTTTCAGGGTAGCCAACACCTACCAAATAAAGTCCATGGGGTTTAGCCGTATCCGGCGCTTTTCTCCTGTCACGAACTTGAAGAAGTTCAGAGACAAATTCTGGTGACTGCCTAGCCTCACCAATCTGCAATAAACAACCCACGAGATTTCTGACCATGTGATGTAAAAAAGCGTTGGCTTTTATATCGATAATAATTAGCTCGTTAACCCGTTGCACCCGCACGAATTCAACAGTACGCGTAGAAGTGTTTGCTTGACAAGATGAAGCTTGAAAAGACGAAAAATCATGCTGCCCAATCAGATAATTAGCACCTTTTTGAATCAATTTGGCATCCAGTTGCTTTCGATGCCAAGTTACCTTTCCATAAAGTGAGGCTGCCGGAGCTACTGTATTCTGAATGATATATCGGTAAGTTCGACTAACAGCTGAAAAACGAGCGTGAAAGTCGTCTTGTACATCCATTGACCAAACGATTGAAATATCATTGGCTAAATAATTGTTGGCTCCTCGCATCCAAGCAGATTCTGGGCGAGAACCATTCATATCAAAATGAACCACTTGTCCCGTTGCGTGAACGCCTGTATCAGTTCTTCCTGCACAAAAAACTTTAATTGGCTGATCGGCAATTTGTGTCAATACTTTTTCTAAGTTTTCCTGCACAGAGGGTGAATGTTTTTGTCGTTGCCAACCACAATAATTTTCACCACTGTATTCGATGCCAAGTGCAACTCGCATTTATAATTACCGCTTTTAATTTTACGATTTTTATTTTCAATAAAAAAAGGCGGACAAGCCGCCTTTCCATTACTTAATAGTGATAATGACTAATCTGCTTTGTCAATTAACGCTTGAGCTTCAGCCTGCTGCTCTTCATTACCTTCTGCAACAACTTCCCGAAGGATTTCTTTAGCTCCATCAGAATCTCCCATGTCAACGTAGGCTCTAGCAAGGTCTAATTTTGTCGCTATTTCATCACCGTCACCGACCATCGAGTCTTCAAAATCCATATCTTCATTATCACCAAAATCTAGATCTTCATCAATACCCAACGATATGTCATCGTCGTTATCGGTATCCATTGAAAGCTCAGAATCATCATCTAAAATTAGCTCTTCACCTTCTAGATTGTTATCACCATCCAATGGCTCATCTTGCTCATCGAATGAAAACTCTTCTTCTTCGGAATCAGCTAGTTCTTCAAAGTCTAATTTTTCATCGCCTAATAAATCATCTGCGTTTGACTCATTATCCAAATCATCATTTTCATCTAGTGCTAAAGTTTCATCTGAATCTAACTCAAAGTTTTCTTCATCGATATCCAATTCTTCTATGTCTAGTTCATCAATATCGTCAACTTGCGCATTGTCAAGATCGTCCATTTCAAAATCGGAATCATCAAGCAAAGATTCATCTTCTTGCTTCGTATCTAAGCTACTTTCAAATTCGTCGCTAATGTCATCATCAAGATCATCTATACCAGATAATGCGTCATCAAAATCAATATCTAATTCATCATCATTTCCGTCTTCACTTTCACCAAAAATATCTTCAGTTGAAGGTAAATCGAAGTCCTCTTCCTTAGCTTCATCAACAACTTCGTCCTCTCCCCAAGCTTTAGCTTTTAATGCAGCAATCGGTTCTTGCCATTCATCGTAATCGACAGCATCTTTAACTTCATTTTCTAGTTCTTCAAATTTTTCTCTGTTATCCATTTCTGCATAACATTCCATTAACTTCACTTTATAATCAGCTCGAACAGGGTTATCTTCGACTGCTTCTAACAATAAACTCTCGGCTTGTTCGTACTTTCCATAAGCAATATATATATCTGCTTCACCTAAGGGGTCAAAAGATTCATCAGTATTCCCTTTTAGCTCTTGGCCTTCATCATCATCCATGTCCAGTTCTACAAGCATGTCGTCACCAACATCGGGTAATTCAAAGGTTTCTGTTGTATCCATTGAACCAGCACCGGCAGATGCAACTAAATCATCTTGAAAATCTTCATCTTCCATACGCTTTTTCATTCGCCAGAAAAAAAACAAAAACAAAACAATAGCGATACCACCTAGGCTTCCCCAAAGGAGTAATCCACCTTCCATTATTTGATCAACAAAACCCTTGTCTTTCTTTTCACTCTTAAAAATTGCAGGTGCAGGAGCAGTTTTTTCTTCTGGTTGAGTTTTTCCATCCGCTAGAGAATCTGCAACTTTTTGATTATCAACCATTTCATCTGAAGTTTTTGACATTTCTGATTGAGCTTGAGTGGTTTCTGCAATTTCGCCATTTGAACTCTCAGCCTGATCGTCTTGATGAATTTGATCATCTTGAGAACCCTTTGTACTCTCATCAGAAATGGCATTTGAATCATCTCTTTGTGATTCTTGAGCTAAGGCAGCAAGTTCAGCATCTTCCACTTGTATCGCCGAATTATTTTGGCTTTGTTCAACTTTGTCTAATATCTCAGCCAATCGAGCTCTTAAAGCTTCATTTTCGGCCTGCAATGTCGCTGATTCTTCTTGTGTGCGAGCTAATTGCACTTGAACTTCCTCTAGTTCAGCTGCGTCCGAGCCGTATCCTTGAGCATTACCACTCCCTTCTTGTTCTTCGTTTCCTAAAGAAAGACGAGAACCGGTCGAATCAGACCTTGTAATAGAATTTTTATCTCCCGTGCGATCAACAATTTTTCTAGCTCCGCCTGAACGCCATTTTCTATTTTGAGTAACCATGTCCTGCAAAGCCGCACGCTGAGGAACATTAGCAATAGTGTCAGCATCTGGTATATCTAGCACTTTACCTTTGAGTAGGTTATTAATATTCCCTTTACCAAATGCGTCTGGATTTGCCCTGTAGATAGCAACTAGTGTTTGGTGAATACTAACCGAACTATCGGGACGAACTTTAGTAGCAATACTCCATAAGGTGTCGGTACTAGAAACAGCGCCATATGTCGTACCAGAATAGCTAGATTCGTAAGTTTCTTTTGTCTCAATACGAGAACGCGGAGCTCTCGACTCCGCATTGGCTTGTGAATCTTGGCTTGCTGATGAACTTGGCGGTTCTGAAGTCGATTTTTCAATCGACGAAACCGTCGAATCATCAAAAATCGGCGGATCCAAAAGTAGAGTATATTCACGTAATATACGACCATTCGGCCAATTTAGCTCAACAATAAAATTAAGGAAAGGTTCTTTAACGGGAGTTCTTGTCGATAAAACAATAGCAATTTGGCCATTTTCATCACGCACTGTCTTAAATTTAATATTATTTAAGAAGAAAACACGATCGACGCCCACCTTATCAAATTCTTTATTACTTGCTAACGAGGCTTGTAACTCATATTCGGCTAAATCACCTGCAGATAACAAGGGTATTTGAGCACTTAACGGCTGATTTAAACCCGAAGTCTGCTTAATTTGTCCTAGTCCAACGGCAAACACGCCGCCTGAAAATACAGCGAACATTGAAACAATAGGTAAAATTATCTTACGAAACATACGCTTTTCCCGTTGCATATCTATTTTTAATTCAGTTGAATAAACCAATTTCTTAATCTATAACTCTGACAAAATGATAATAAATATTCAACCTTGCCATGCAGTTACGAGATTAACTTGAGAACTTTCTTTATAACATTGCGCTAACTATAGCTGATAATTGACTTTTTACCAATAAAAAGACGGTCACATTTCACAAATTTTGTAAATAAGATGATCTTTATTTGTCTATTGATAGACTGATAATAAACACAGCCTCTAAACTCCATTAATGAACTCAAATAAATACGACTAACTGCTTATTATGATATTGGTAGGTGGGAAATTGACCTTTTATTATTAAAAAGGTCAAATATTCCCTTAATTTCAATGCAAACTAAGTCCGGTTTGTATTAGATTAGATCTTCTTCCAAATCAATAAAGGCTTGATAACCTTGAGTAACGCGCCGGCATTGCTCCATTGCTTGCGGCAATAATTGCTGCGAGTAAAAACTGGCGGCAACCTCTTTTCTTGCTAAGATTCTGCTATTATCTGATTTTTCTGCGGCAGTTAACATTTTTAACCACATCCAGCCATAGATCAAATGGCCAACAGCGTGAAGGTAGTCAGTCGCACCGCCTTGAATTTCGTAAGCTCTTTCGGAATGATTTTCCTTTATCCAATTGGTGGTATCTTTAACGGTATTTTTTACCTCGGTCATGCGGTTTTTAAGTAAATTAAAAACCTCAAGCGACGATTGTGTTTCTAATGTGTTACTGATTTTTTCCATCAACATACTCATAACATCTTGTTTATCTAGGCAAATTTTACGAATCATCAAGTCTTGCGCCTGAATACCGTTGGTCCCCTCGTAAATTTGGGCGATTTTCGCATCTCTGACTAATTGCTCTAAACCCCACTCTCTTATATAACCGTGACCGCCGAGTATTTGAACACCTAAATTACATGAATCAAAACCTTTATCAGTAAAAAATGCCTTTGCAATAGGCGTTAACAGTGCCATCATTGCCGCTGATTCTTCTCGCACTTGAGGGTTTTCATGATGATATTGCTTATCGATTTGCAACCCCATAAAGACAGCTAAAGCACGCCCTGCTTCAGTATAAGCACGTTGAGATAAAATCATTCGCCTTACATCAGCATGCTGAATGATCGTTGCAACTTCACCCTTAGCATTTTTGCCTTGTTTTCTTTCCTGAGCATATGCTTTAGATAATTGATATGACGTTTCTGCCAAACCAATTCCCTGTAAACCAATCGATAATCGTTCGAGGTTCATCATAGTAAACATGGCGAACAAACCCTTATTTTCCTCACCAACGAGATATCCTTCTGCATTATCAAAATTCATTACACAAGTTGCCGAACCTTTTATACCCATCTTGTGTTCGATACTACCGCAACTAACACCATTGGCCTCACCTAACCTTCCATCAGAATTAACCATGAACTTGGGAACTAAGAAAAGACTAATTCCTTTTGGTCCTTCGGGAGCATCCGGTAATTTAGCTAACACTAGATGGATGATATTCTCGGTTAAATCTTGATCACCACCAGTAATAAATATCTTAGTTCCGTTAATTTGATAAGCACCATTTGATTGTTTTTCTGCTTTGCTTTTAATAATACCGAGATCTGAACCCGCATGAGGCTCAGTCAATCCCATAGCTCCAGTCCAGCGACCTTCTAGCATTGGAGGAAGATACAAGGATTTTATCTCATCACTCGCATGAGCATGGATTGCCTGGTAAGCGCCAGAAGTTAAACTCGAATAAAGACAAAACGAGGTATTAGCAGAATAAACCATTTCTTCGGTGAGGAGGTTAATCGTTTTGGGGAGTCCTTGACCGCCATATTCTGGGTCACCAGAAACTCCCTGCCAACCACCTTGAGCGTACTCTTGGTAGGCTTCTTTGAAACCCTTTGGCGTCGTAACCTTACCATTCTCAAACTGACAACCTTGCTCATCCCCTTCTCGATTAATCGGAAATAAAACATTTTCTGCAAACTTAGCGGATTCTTCAAGAACTGCCGAATAGAGCTCATTATCAAAGTCATCAAATTCTGGGATACCAGCTAATGATTTTTCAATGTTAAACACTTCTTTAATAAGGAAGTTCATATCCTCTAAAGGAGCTCTATAAGTCATCGGTTAAACCCTCGTAATAAAATAAGTTTATGACCAAAAATAAAAAAGGCTCCAATTAGAGCCTTCAATTCATGGTCAGACCAGATAAGTCTATCATATATCCGATTTATTCAAACCAGTTCCTGACTTAATCTGCTTTGTTTTTTGCAAAATGTTCCCAATAATCTGAAACTGTTTTCTTCATATCCTTGTGGAGAATCAAAATCCCAATTAGGTTCGGTATTGTCATTAATGCAACAGTTACATATGCGAGATTCCAAATAACGGTAGCATCGGTAAATGAAGCGATAAAAAATGCCGCAATGTAAACTATTCGATACGGCAGAACCGCCGAAGGCCCCAAAAGGTAGGTAATCGCACGATCACCATAATAAGACCAAGCTATAGTGGTGGTAAAAGCAAACAGTAAGAGTCCGATGGTAACAATATACTGTCCCCAATCACCAAACAAACCTTTTTTAAATGCCATCGTTGTTAACTGAACTGAATGAATAAGTGATTTTCCAGTAACATCAACTGAAGTATCCTCTAAGACACCATCCGTCACTGTAAGCGTTCCACTAAAGAGCTGTCCTTCATTAAAATACCGTACTTCTTCCGCAATTGAGCGAGCGTTTAGAAGCGTATAATTTCTTTTATCCGCAATACCATCATTAATTTGGATTTCGCCACTATATTTCTTCACCCCACCATCTTCTTCTGATTTAGCATCCAAAAAGGTAAACAATTGCTTAATATCCGAGTCCTTTTTCTCTGTGTAATTACCTTCTATATAGATCATATCTGCACGGGCAAAATCATTTTGATGTTTTTCAGTCCAAACACCTGATGATAAAATAACCAAACCGGTCAATGTACAAATCACTATCGTATCAATAAAGGGCTCTAATAAAGATACCATTCCTTCTGATGCCGGCTCGTTACCTTTCGCGCTAGCATGAGCAATGGGCGCGGAACCTTGTCCCGCTTCATTAGAAAATAACCCTCTATTAATACCACGGTCCATTGCGTAGGCAAAACTCGCGCCCATAAAACCACCAATTGCAGCGGAGCCAGTAAACGCATCTTGAAAAATTGATAAAAATGAAGGGCCTATATTTTCTAAGTTAGCAAAGATAACTGCTAAAGCGCCTATTACATAAATAAGTGCCATAGTCGGTACAACTGTCTCTGCTACGTGAGCGATCCGCTTAATTCCACCGATAATAACAAAACCTAAAAGAACTGCTAATACAGCACCAGTAATCCATTTTTCTATACCAAAAGCATCATTCATCCCAATTGCAATATTGTTTATTTGGGGCATATTTCCACTCCCCATTGAACTTACAACGGTCGCAATGGCAACTAAAATAGCCAACCATTTCATATTCAACTTCTTTTCCATGTAATACATGGGACCACCTGCCATCGTTCCATCAGCAGTTTTTTCACGGTATTTATGAGATAAAGTCACTTCCACAAACTTGGTTGTCATACCGAAAAAGGCGGTCATCCACATCCAAAACAATGCTGCCGGACCTCCTAGAAATATTGCGAGGGCAACACCTCCGATATTTCCTGTTCCGACGGTGCCCGATAGCGCCGTTGTAAGAGCTTGAAAATGTGAAGTATCACCCGGCGCATCGTCTTTGGAATATTTACCGCGCAATATGCGAGTGGCATGAGCAAAATAGCGAATCTGAGGAAAACCCAAGTATAAAGAGTACGCAATACCGGTTCCAAGAAGAAGTATAGGAAAAAACGTTGCAGAACCCAGATAGCCATCTATCCAGATCAGAAATTCATTAATTGCGTCCAAAACATGCCCCTTTTTAAAATTATATTAATAACTTAATTTTTTTCTTAGACAGGCATGATAAACGAATTGGAAACAAAAATCTCGTCCTCTACCAGAGAAGAGATTTGAGTTATGGAGTTTAAAATGAAGTAATGATTTAAGTGAGTTAACGAGATCTCATTCTGATCCCTTTTTCAACAGAGACAAATACTTCGTTTGCATCAATATTTTTAGGAAAATAACTACCAGAAACTTGAGCCGCAGCAAGGCTCGCACCATCGAGATTCGACCTACTAAAATCAATTCCTCTCAAATCAGCCGCTCTAAAATAACATCCGCTAAAATTAATACCATTAGCATTTAAGCCTCTCAAATCTAACCCCCTAAAATCACAATTATGATAATCGAGCGTTTCGATAGAGACTCTTTGAGCATTAAATTCTTTTATTTTTTCGTCTCTGATTAACTGATAGAGTGGATCATCTAGGAAACGTAAAGCCATGTGGTTACACCTCTATGTTATTGCCTACCACTGAGTATAGACGCAAATTAAAATGTTAACCAACTAACTAAGCTTATACCCTAACCAACTGTTTTAACGCCGTTTTTTTCTATAGAAAGGCAATAAAATCAGTAATAAAGTCAGATAAAAGAGTGCTCCTGCCGCTTCATACTCAGCTTCCACTTCAGGCTCTTCAGGTGTCGTTCCTCCACCCGTGTCACCACCGTCAGAACCGCCGCCATCACCACCTCCACTGGCACCGTCATTATCAACGATAGTTACCACCAATGATTGAGTTGAACCGATTAAACTGCCGGCAGTTGGATTGGACAGAGCCAAATTGAAAGATTCAGAATCTTCTTCATTTTGGTCATCGATAAATGTTATAGGAACAACTTTGTTTCTTTCTCCGTCCTCAAAGACCAGTGTCTGGTTTACCGATTGATAATCTTCCCCTGCAATTGCGCTTGCATTACTAGAATTCAGATCAACTGTCACCGGCCCAGCAGTACCAAAAGAACGAATGACGGTTATTTGTAGATCGACAGCATCTTCATCGCCGCTGTAGGAAACTCGATCAAAGAAAAAAGTACCGGGTAAATTTTCTTCCTCATTATCGGTAATTGTTATTTTTGACTGACTTTCACTTCCCAACACGGCCCCGTTTGTCGGATTGGCCAAAGTTACCGAGAAAACTTCGTCGCCTTCAAATTCTTCATCATCAGCTAATTCAATCACAATTTCCTTACTCGACTCATTATCCTCAAAAATGAGAGTGCCTGTTTGAAAAACAAAATCTGATGGAGATTCTGCCGTGTCACTACCAACAGCAGACGCAGTAAAATCGACTGTGATTTGCCCTACCAATCCAAGTTGTCTGACAACTGTAAGAGTCACATTTGGATCCGTTTCTTGCACCAGAACCGCAGTTTCTTCCATTTCAATTAATCCCGATTGACCAGCAGAGCCAATTGAGACAATCCAGTCAAAAATAATATTTAAATCACTTCCGCTAATCAAATTTCCACTTGGCGGCATAACACCTCCGCAATTAATATTTTGGTTCGCTAGTTTTTGATATAAAACTGAATTCGCTGCATCGCCCGGCTCAACTAATTTTGCATTATTATTACTACAGTCAGCTGTTACGTCGACAAGAGATGTCTCAGAAATGTCTGCATTATCAAGTGACAAATTTCCGTCAGGCGTGCTTCCAGAATGGCAGGTTAAACAAGTATTGTTTACAAAAATTGCCTGAACTTCGTCTGGCACGGCAGACAACAAGAACGATGAATAAAGTGTAATGGAGCAAAAAACGCACAACAAGATAAATCTATCAAGTAACAATTGTTTCATTCTATTTCTCCAGATAACCCTTTATTGCTCCTGTAAAATCCAAATAGGAGCGAGCTCAAAATAACTAATGGAATGGATTTAATTGTATAAATCTAGCATAGATAGGAAAAAAATAACTTGCTCAATGAAGAAAATGTGAACGCTTTTGCACTAATATTGCCAATATATTTAGCTATAAAAAAGCCGGAAAATCCGGCTTTATGGAAAAATAATCTAACAAAACTAAAAATTATAGCTTGTCAGCTTCTTCCGATAAGTACTTAGCAACGCCGTCTGGAGAAGCATCCATTCCTTTATCACCTTCATTCCAGCCAGCTGGACAAACTTCACCGTGCTCTTGATGGAACTTAAGCGCGTCAACCATACGTAACATTTCGTCGACATTTCGACCTAATGGAAGATCGTTAACCACCTGATGACGAACTTGACCGTCTTGGTCAATTAAGAAAGAACCTCTAAATGCAACACCAGCTGTAGGATGTTCAACATCATACGCTTGGCAAATTTCATGTTTTACATCTGCTACTAGAGTGTAACCAACTTGACCAATACCACCGTCATTAATCGCAGTATTTCTCCAAGCATTATGTGAGAACTGAGAATCAATTGAAACACCAATAACTTCTACACCGCGATCAGTGAATTCTTTAAGCCGATGATCAAACGCAATAAGTTCAGAAGGACATACGAAAGTAAAATCAAGAGGATAGAAAAATACAACTGTCATTTTTCCAGCCGTTGCTTTTCTAAAGTTAAAATTGTCAACAATCTCACCGTTACCCATAACTGCTGCAGCTGTGAAATCCGGTGCTTCACGCCCAACTAATACGCCCATTTTGTTCTCCTATTTATTTAAAGATATATACTTGGCTGAATAGCCTCAAAACTGAAAGTAGAAAGATACACGCTTAGAGCTAATCTTCCAAATTTATGATTACAATAAGCGCTATTGAGAAAAACTATAAAGATTCATACTGTTGTTGCAGTTTAATGGCATACTCGTCGCCATTTTGACCAAGAATGCCAAATTTAAATTGAGCTGATGGTGGTCTGTCGCCTAGCCAAGTACTCAAAACAAAACGATAAAACTCCCTAGAAGCAGGAACTTCACCCAATAATCGACTATTCAAATAAACACGTGTACCAAAGTCAGAATGGTAATCAAAACGCATTACATCGCCTTTCTTTATCGTACGCTTAAAAAAACCTTTAAATAGCTTAATACTTTCTATGTTATCTTTCAGAGCACTCACCTCATTATTGATCTTCATAGCTTCAGCCATTTTTCTGGCAAAAGTTTTACCTGAAATTTTCCTATCCATGATAAATTTAAATTCCATGCGTCGAGCAGCATCTATGAATATCAGATCTTCTGGAGTTCTATAAATTGCCGCTCGATCAATAGAAAATCGCCCTAAATAATAGTCTTTATTATGTGTTTTTGTTAAACCATACCCAGTAGGAATTAGCTCTATACCATTTATTTTATCAACCTTTGGAGTAGCAATGGTTTCTGCATCTGCGCTATTGGTAACAACTAGCAACAAGGAAATCCAGCTCAAGATGAATATTAATTTTTTCACTTATTATTTGCCTCTTAACTAATGATTAAGCTTCCTTCTAAATTTCACATCAGTATTAAACTCAACACCGTTTCGTTTCTAGACATCCATTTTCGGTTATGTTAATACAAATAATCATAGCATTGAATAAAAATAAACACCCTATAAAGATCTAATGTTGAGAAATCGCTCTCATTATTGGCTTGAGCCCCCTTTGAATTAGCTTAAAATAAATAGGGTCATATTGTACTATTTGTCAATTTTTAATCTTATTACCCATAAATCTATCCAATAGCTTGAAATATCGGTCAAAAATGTGAAAATGATCATGAAAATAGTTCTTTGATTGCCTAAACTTAACGGTTATCAAACCAATGATTTATCGAAAATATAATAATTAATAGTGTTTGTTTTGTTTAACTCCCAAAACATCATTGATTAAACATGCATACTAGAGCCACATTAAAGATGCCCAATAAAAATTGCTATAAATTAAACAGACCATTGAACTTCTTCTCTCTGGCTTTATTACTTATGCTTATTAAGTTTCAGCCCGTTCATGCGTTTTCAGTTCAGCTAGAGGAAGGAGACCCTCTTGATCTTTTTGGTATTGGCATCCATCAGGAAAAAAGAGTTGATATATACGTCGGAGCTTTATTTGCGCCAACTCAAGTCAACGAACCTCACCAATTAGTTGATTTGGATCTCAATAAAAGAATGACTTTAAGATTTGTATCCAAATACTCAAACAGAAAAATGGCGCGATTTTGGAAACAAAGAATAGCAATGAACAACTCAAGAGATAGTTGGCGCCCTTTCACCAAAGAAATCATTACCTTTGCAAATATTTTTAAAAGCCCAATACAGCCCGGCGATGAAATCAACATTGATTATATTGCTAATAAAGGCACTCTTATCTACTTAAATGGAACTCACTTTTTGACCGTAGAGAAGAAAGAATTTTTTGAATTATTATTGAATATATGGATAGGAACCATTCCTCCAACAGAGGCATTTAAAAAGGGGATCACCGGGCAAAATAGTGAAACAGATAATACCAACCTCATCAGTCAATATGAGGGAATCCAGCCGATTATTGGTCGATTTGATGGCGACAAAGTCTCTCCAGCTGATTCTACAACTCAAGTAGCATTAACCTCATCCAAGCCTAAAACTAATATAAAAAAGGAAATAGTTGTTGAGCAGAAACCTGCTTCAAAACAACCGGCGAATAAAGAGCAAAATAAAGCAAATGTAGATAGTTCTGCTAAAGAAACTAGGAAATTGGTTGATTCTCTTAAAGTTGATCTACCAGTAACACGTACGCAAATCGATAAGCCTGTCTTAGATAGACCTGCAAAAGCTCAAAATCCTCAATCCGAATCTGTGGTAGCCAACGACCAAGTTCAATCAAATAGATTAGAGCTCGATACTCAAACTCCGAGTCCAAACAAAAATCCGCAAGACAACCTCGTTCAAAAAACTGAAGCCAAAACAGAAACAACACCATCAGAAAAAGTGGCCAAACTGGATCTTCCAGAAGAAAAGCTATTTGATGCTGATTTACTTCTAGGCTCCTACACTCTTGAATTAATTAACTATATTAGAAAACGACAGTCTTATCCTAAAAAAGCACTTAGGGAAGGCATTGAAGGCTCTCTGACAGTACAAATTAAGATTGATTCGGCGGGACAAATAATCGAAAGTAATTATCTTCAGCGCTCTGGCAAACGAACTTTGGATAGAGCAGTAATGAAAACGATACGAAAGGCTCAACCTTTTCCGACAATCCCAGAAGAATTAGATTTACAGGAATTTGAGTTCGAAGTGCCTATGAACTTCAGTATAAAGGATTAACAAAGGAAAAATAAAAATTTTTACTAAATATTAGCAAGCTATCTGTTGCCAGCCAAAGCCTTCGTTTTGACTGGCAATTAGGTATTCAATCGACCTCTCTCTCATAAATTCTTGAATATGTGACTCAATAATCGTCTCGCAGTTATTTTCTTCACTTTTATGCATCGCTGCAAGAAATTCAAGTTGTGAAAGTTCGATGTTTCTCAAAAATTTAACTGATTGCTCATTTGATAAATGCCCTAAATCACCCGATACTCTAGCCTTTAACAAATAAGGGTATGAGCCATTCATTAACAAGGGAGTGTGGTAATTAAATTCTAATAACAACGCCGAGCAACCAGCATAAGCGCTGATCATATGCTCAGTTATCTGCCCAACGTCAGTCAAAATACCGATTCGCTTGCTTTTGATATCGAAGACAAATTGATTGGCTTCCCTTGAATCGTGCGGTACAGGAATTGGATTAACTTTAACCCCTTCTAAATCAAAGGGATGATGGCTATTAAATACGCGACCATGGGTTATTGCTTCAGATTTTTTATGCAAACTGGTTCCACGATTTAACCACACAGGCGTCGAAAAACGTTTGGAAAAACCAGCAACTCCAGAAATATGATCGGAGTGTTCGTGAGTAACAAGAATGGCAGTAATTTGTTCAGGCTTTAGCCCTTTTAAAGCTAATCGACGGATGGTCTCTTTGGTACTAAAACCACAATCAATCATTAAAATGGTTTCACCAAAAGCTATCAAGGTAGCATTTCCCTTACTACCGGAGCCTAATGAGCAAAACCTAATTATTTGATCTTTAGCGGAGCCTAATTGACCGTTTAACAACTAGCGTCTATCTCCAAACAAGCGACTGAGTTCTGGGTAAAGTTTAACTAGCAACTCAGCTTTAAGTGCAACCCCCTGCCCGTCTTTAAAAGTGATCGTTCGCCTGTCACCTGACTCATCGAGAGTGATTTGATAAGCACCTTCTTCCAGCGGAAGTTTTGATTGCTCTTCACTAAATAACGAGGCAAAAAAGCCCTCTTCTGGTTTCTCATATTCCATAAAATAAGTATTTTGACGCAAATCCTTATCAATTACCTTAAACCCTATTTCAGCCATCACTCTCGGAATCTTTTCCCATATCATTGACTGCTTTGCATTGGTTACTAGCGCGGGGTTTTCACCACTATCTTTCCCTAACTCAACTTTAAATCCAGCCATTAGTTTTTGCTGATGCTTAATCTCTTTTAATCGAAGCTGAGTATCGTAATAACTTAACAATAAATTCATCATATCAGCTGATTCATGCCATTGAACCAATTTATCATTCCAAGGCTCATCGTCATCGTTTCTAAACTGATTCCCGATTCTTTCAACGACGACCTTGTGCTCACCCCTAATTTGTCCTTCGGTAATACTAATTTTATATTTTGCTCGGTTAAGATCTTGTTCATCGGTTCCTTCCAAACCAAGCCAAACACCAGCATCTTCAACGCCAACCCATTGACTGATAACCACGTAATTGTTTTTATCTAAGACACTAGTTGCCACCTGATTTTTTTCGAGGAATTTAGTGATTGTTAGCCAGATAAACCCCCGCTCATCGACAATTAAAACTGCCGGAACGGCGGAATTCTTATCAACACGAGTGTTATCAAGTACTGCTAGAAGTTGAACAGGTGCCGCTTGGCTAAGATCTTTACCAAACAACTGATTTTCCGCTTTGGCACCAATCTTTGGCAATACCGTGAAATTTGCTTTGCCATCGTGAGATAAAGATTCAGGCATTGCCAATTCTTTAGTCTGTTTCGCATTAACGTAGTCAAACTTCTGACTTTTGATCAAGCCATTGTCACCATAAATGTAACCACATCCAGACAAAAATATTGTGAAAATAATAACCAAACTTAACTTAATCAAACTCAAAAGGTAACTCCAACATATCAAACAGTCGACTTTTTTACTGCTTCTATAAAAATTTTGTGTGCAGCTGTAAAGATTAGCCACAAATAAGGGCGCTATGTTACTTGGCAGCACCTGACAACTCAAGTAAAACTCAACCTACAGCGTAAACAATCCCTCATATGACCCTATTTTATTAACAAGGTTCATTCCTACAAGGCTTTAGGGGTCAACTCTTTAAAAATTAGAATGAAAACCGTTTCGAATTTCAGTGAACAGGAATCCCACTGTGAAATCTAAATTCTTTATCCTCAGATGTTATCAACTGAGATTCTATTTCAGAAAAAAATTCAATTCTTGGAGAAATATCTTGCTCAGAGTAATCCGCAGCAAGTTTTAAATAATCAGAAAAATGTCTCGATTCCGATTTTAATAAGGACATATAGAATTTGTGTAACTCATCATCTAGTAACGGCGCAATTTTGGCAAATCGCTCGCAAGATCGCGCTTCGATAAAACCGCCTACGATCAACTTATCGACTAATGCTCCCGGCTCGTCTTTGCGGGCGCGTTTAAACAATTTAGCTGCGTAACGCGATGCCGATAAATTATAATATTCTATCTTACGCTTTTTCATTATTTGCAAGACTTGCTCAAAATGTCTTAATTCCTCACGAGCTAATTTGGACATTTTCATTAAGAGTTCTCGTCGTTCAGTGTAGCGAAAGATCAAACTAATAGCGGTATTGGCTGCTTTTTTCTCACAATTACAGTGATCAATTAACATGATCTCTTGGTTTTCAAGTGCTATTTCAACCCATTCATCAGGCGTCTCACAGGCGAGAAATTCATATATTGGGGCTAACAACTGCTGCATAATAGTATATTCTTGGATCTTCTAGTTGGTGCGAATTTTAAGTGCCTTTACCCGACGAATAAAGTCTTTTTGTTGCCTTTGGCTAATTTGTTGACACCCATAACGTAGAAATAGATAGTTTTTTAAAAGTTTTACCACTTCTTCCAAGGATTCCGGCCGAATAATTTCTGTGTTTTGATTGGATGATTCTAGCTCTTTTAGTAACTGTTGCACGCCTTGAGTTTGGTCTACTCCAATGCGATATTTTGCTAATTGCGCGTTTAATCGTTCAAAAGCTAACTCTATCGGTTCCGAACTCCCGCGCTGTTTTATCCATTTAAAACTGATCAGTGTTAAAAATATTGCCAATATAGCAATCATAAATATACTTATTTGCTGATTGGTTAGCTTTTCTAAGCCTAACCCCTCAAAAACCCGCCTTTGGCTGGCGTTGTTGTAATCTAAGATCCAATCATTCCAGCCAGTATTGGCTTGATCCATCCAATATTGGAATTGTTTCAGTAATCCAAGCTCATCAAGATCGACAGCGTCAAAACCAAAGTCACTAAAAAGGCTTTCTCGTTGAAAATAATCTTGCTGCAACGATTCCTCTATTCGATGTGAAGCAATCGCTGCAGTCGGATCGACACGCACCCAACCTTCTCCTTCAAGCCAAACTTCTGTCCACGCATGAGCATTAGCGTAACGCACAATCCAATAATCTGATAAAGGATTTTTTTCTGCGCCTTGATAACCTATGACCACTCTTGCTGGAATACCCGCAGCTCTTGCAAGAAAAACAAACGCACCAGAATAATGTTCACAAAATCCTTTTTTCTCGTCAAACCAAAAACTGTCTACAATGTCCTTTTTCATGATAGGTGGATTAAAAGTGTAATGATATTCTTCTTGATTTATTAAACGTAATAAGTACATTATATATTTTCGATCCGAACCTAGCTTTGTTCTTCTTTCTATTGCCCACTGCAGCGAACGCAAATTACGACCATTTGGCAGCAACGTAAGGTAGTTTCTATCAGCGACAGATAATTGGCGATCCAAGATTAAATTTACATTTGACTTACCTGAGTACCTGATTCTTTCGGTGATTCGATGTTTAACCCGACTCGAATAATCATTGAATAGTTTACTATTTATGGGTATATCAACGGGCCTATCTAATAATGTCAGCCACTTCTGGTTTGTTTTTTCTAGGCTAACGTCATATTCAAAAAGGTTCACGTCCCTAAAAAATGCTTTTCCTTTAGTTTTAAACAAAGGTGACGACTCTATACTCCGAGCCCCGTTACGTGACCAAGTTAAACCGTCGAATGTGTCTAAAACTAGTGTGCGCCAATACATTTGATGCCCCTCTGGTACATCGCCTTGAAACTTAACTCGAAATGCTACCGCTTCATCTAGTTGAAGACTGCTTATTTCACCGGGCGTCATAGTATCTGATATTCCGGTGTAAGCAGTCGAAGAACCGGGCATTTTCCATATAGGGCCAGATAACCTAGGAAAGAATACAAAAAGAACAATCATTAGAGGTAACGCTAATAACATATATTTTGATAAACGTTTAATATCTTGGAACCTAGAAACACTAAATAATTTGGTCGAAACGGAAATAGAATTAATCGAAGTTAGGGCGTTTAAAATTGCGACTACAGGAATAAACTGATAGATAGCGATTAAGGGCGATTGGTTAAACAAAAATCCCGCCAGCAGAATAAAAAATCCTAAAAGCATCAGCACATAAACATCTCTGTGGGATTTGATTTCTAAGATTTTTAATCCATACATGATTGCAATTAAGGCAACTCCCGCGTCTCGCCCAGTTAATCGCTGAAAGGAAAATACAACACCAGCAAAGGCTATTAGCGTAATAATCACTTTAATCCAAACAGGAATTGTTAAACGATCTTTCACACAAGCAAAATAAACAACTAATACCACTATGCTATTTAATAAACTGATCCAAAGTGGGATAAAAAAATACAAGGGCCATAAAACAAGTTGTTGTGCAATCAATATGGGAAGTAAATTAATTTTTCGTTGATTAAAATTTTGTAAGGATACTTGTCCAGAGTTCATCAGTGAATTTCCTCTAAACCATACAAAGCAAGCGCTCGTAAGCATTTTTCTTGATGAACCTTACCGCTACTTTTATTGACCTCTAAATTCGGTAGTCGGAGAGAATACTCAAAATTGTTTTTACTCGCTTCAATCACCAAAAAACAAAGGTAACTTAGTTTTAGTTCATCTTCTACACCAGCAAAATCATTCCAATTAAAAACTAAATCTTGACTCTGGTAGCTAACAAACTCCTTGACCAACATCCCTCTTTCTCGGGCTAGAGCTTTCCAGTCAATTCGGGATAATGGATCTCCCGCCTGATAGTTTTTCAACCCATACAAGTCATCGTTACCCAATATTTTGTTATCTCCAGACTCCTCGTCTGATGAACCTAAACCACCATCAATTGGGGGCTCAATGGGTTGAGGGTAGATTAACACTGGCGTAGAAAATTTGAACCATGACCAAACGCGAAAAAATCCAAAGGGATAATTACTGTTGGTCATTATTCTTGGGATGTAAAACCAACCTCTTTTATTTACTTTTATCGGTAACAAAAACTGGTTTTCTTCAACGACTTTTATATCACAGTAAAAACGCTGCTCCTCAGAAAAACCTGCCGATATCGAATGGTGAGCTAGATTACCGCTACTTGATACGTGAACCAACAGTTGAAGCGTATCGCCAGCACAAACACTTTCAACGGAGCCAAGTTTAAAGGTTAAACCTTGCAAATTCTTAAAAGTGGAAATAATACTAACCAAACCAATACTGCTAATTAGAAAGGTTAGCAAAAAAGCCAAGTTATTTTGATAATTAGTTGCGCCCACCATCATCAATAATATGATGCCAAAAAACAACATGCCTGCTTTGGTTGGTAAAATATAGGTTGAACGTTGCTGTAATTTAACGACATCAGCGACTGGCATACGATTACCAAACCATTTTTTAACTGACAAATATTTTTTAATTTTCTCTGCAAGCACAATAATATCTATTTAAATGTTCTCAAATTGGATACGAATAAATCTATCGAGGGATCGCAATTGCGTTAATAATATCCAATACAGGATTCTGCTCTCTAGCAACTGAACTAGATTGACTCAACAATCGATGTTCTGTGACGGCTAACCATACCGACTGAATATCCTCTGGAATAACATAATCTCTATCTTCCATCAGCGCCCAAGCCTTTGCGGCTTTTAGCAGCGCAAGACCACCTCTAGGAGACAACCCATGAGACCAGTGATTACTTTGTCTGCTAGCTAAAACAAGATCCTGTAAATAATCATACAATCGGGCACTTACTTTAATTTCATCAACTTTGTTTTGCATTAAGAGCAAGGTTTGCGGGTTAATCACTGCAGATAGGTCTTTAATCAGATGCCTCGAATCTTCGCCGCTAAAGAGCTGTCTCTCCACTTCTCTTGCTGGATAACCTAATGAAATTCTAATTAAAAATCGGTCAAGTTGAGATTCTGGAAGCGGGTAAGTACCAATTTGATTAAATGGATTTTGGGTAGCGATAACAAAAAATGGTTCTGGCAATTTACGACTTTCACCATCGACCGTTACTTGGTATTCTTCCATCGCTTCAAGCAAGGCACTTTGAGACTTTGGGGTTGCTCTATTGACTTCATCAGCCAGAATAACCTGAGTAAAAATGGGCCCTTTATGAAATTTGAAAGTTTCATCACTTCTGCGGTAAATCGCTGAACCAATAATGTCACCAGGCAACAAATCACTGGTAAATTGTATTCTCTGAAAATCTAGTCCGAGAACTTTTGACAAGGCATGTGCGAGAGTGGTTTTTCCCATACCAGGCAAATCTTCAATTAACAAGTGCCCTTTAGCCAATAAACAAACCATCGCAAGCTTTATTTGTTCAGGTTTACCGAGAATAATTTTATTCAGTGCTTGAGCGGCATTTTGTAGATCTGTTTGCATAAATTAAAGCTCTCTATAAAAATAAGAAGTCGGACTAATAAAATCAATAGAATCAATAGAATCAATAGAATCAATAGAATCAATAGAATCATCCTAAACGTTTAACCTTCAAGATAGCAACAAAAACGCTTAGATTTGTTAAATTTTGAGACATGGATAAATTTATTAGATATCAAAATCAGCCCAAACGGGACAATGATCAGAAGGTTTTTCCATCGCCCTAATATCATAATCAATTCCAGCGGCTGTACAAGATTTATATAACTCATTTGTCGCCAAAACCAAATCAATTCTCAACCCCCTTTTTGGTTCATCATCAAAACCTTTACTTCGATAATCGAACCAACTAAAACGATCACTCATTTGAGGATAAAACTTTCTAAAAGTATCTTGAAATCCCTTATCGATAATTTTTCCTAGCCATTCTCTTTCGATCGGTTGAAAACTACACTTTCCAGTTTGTAACCACCGTTTGGCATTTTTTTCACCAATCCCTATATCATCGTCTCGATGAGAGATATTAAAATCACCGGTTACTACCCAATTATTTTTCATCCGCTCATTATCCAAATACTGATTAAGATCCGCATAAAACTTTTCTTTTGCAGGAAACTTTATTGGATGTTTAATCGAATCACCTTGAGGGAAATATCCATTAAAAAGAAATAAATTATCACTTTTTCCTTGATGCTCGGTTACGATAACTCGACGCTGTGATTCAACGTTATCGCTTGGAAAACCTTTTTCATAAGAAACAGGTTCTACTTTCGATAAAGTCGCTACACCATAATGTCCTTTTTGACCATGATAAACAACATGGTAACCCGTTTTTTTGATCATCTCATGTGGGAAATCATCATCGTGAACTTTAGTTTCTTGAAGTGCGATCACATCAGGTTCAAGCCTTTCAATAACTGCACTAAGTTGATGGGGCCTTGCTCTTAAACTATTAATATTAAATGAAACAATTTTCATTAATTAACTCCAATCTTATTTATGTTTGCTTAAATGACATGTTTACTAAAATTTTATATCAATAAAAAATAATGTGATTTGTTAATGAATTATTTAGCTTTCGCCCACAAATTAAACGCTGCACTAGGCGAGGTGTTTTTGAAACTCAAAAAACAAGTATTTGCTTCACTTGCAGTTAAATGACATAGTCGATGATATAACTTATCCCGCCTAAAAAAACTAACCGATATTTCTGTGTCGATAGGATAGCTTGCAATTCGTTTATCTAGCTCACTCGAATCAACCTTATAGCCATCAAGTGCTATAATGATATCTTTATTTGACAGTCCAGTTTTCGAGGCGCTTCCGCCCTCTAAAACTGTAACGATCTCCGCTCCAACAGGATTAGCTTTATGGGTGATACTTAGTGAGCAAGTAGGGTTACTTTCTATAGCCTTTTTACGATATCCCCCTCTATCCATTTGTTTAGATTCAGAAACCAATTGATAATCTATTTCCATTAACTCAAATATAGATTTCAGTTCTAGTTCTTTAGTTGAATATAGAATTCTATCAAAGAATTTTTTCATCGGTTTATCAACTAGCTCTTCTGCTAATTTTTCTATATCCGTTTCATTAACACCGATATTTTTCTTACCATATCGACTCCAAATCAAACGCATTAAATCATCGAGAGATTTATTATCATTCGTTAACTTTCTAATTTCTAAATCAAGACACAAGGCAACCAAACCACCTTTCACATAATAACTAACTATGGCATTAGGCGCGTTTTCATCTTGTTTATAAAACTTTGTCCATGCATCAAAACTTGACTCGGTTAAGGTTTGTTTGATTCGACCATTGCCTCGAATGTAGCGAGTAATATTTCTGGCCAACATGTCAAGATAGTTTTCTTCAGTGATAACGCCAGAACGCAATAGAAAGAGTTCATCGTAATATGAAGTAATACCTTCAAAAAACCATAACAACTCAGTATGAATTTCCTGCTGTAACTTATATGCTTCGAATCGAGCTGGCTTAATACGCTTTACATTCCAACTATGAAAATATTCATGGGAGCAAAGTGAAAGAAAGGATTGGTAATCTCTAGATTTTTTGTCAATATCATCACCGAGTTTTGGTAAATCATCATGACTACAATGTAACGCAGTTGAAGACATATGCTCCAAACCGCCAAACCCTTTCTTTTGTACAAAAGTCATAAAAAGGTAGTCATCGAATGGCTGTTTTTCATCAGCAAAAAAATTACATTGGTATTGGCAAACCCTTTGAACATCTTTCGCTATTCGTTCAAGATCAATATTCTTTGGAGATTCAGTAAAAACCATTCGATGTTCAACGTCATTAACAAAAAACTTAACCTCCAAATAATCTGAAATTTCAAATGGATGATCGATTAAGGTGGCATAATCGTCACAAGAATACCGACCGAAACCAAAAGAATTGATTGAGGAATAAGGCATACTCGTAGCCACTTTCCATTTTTCACCCCCTAATTTTGAAGGTTGAATAACTTCTACAAAATGCTCTGAATTTTCATAACTTCTAAGTGCTAAAAAGATGCTAGTTCCATTAAAAAAACAATGTTGATCGTCAAAATGCGCTGAACGAACGGACAAATCCCAAGCGTAAATTTGATATCTTATTTTTAATAAATCGACATTCTCTTTTAGCGTCCAACAGGATTTATTCTTCTTAACTAAATTAACCGGCTCCCCGTTAGATGTCGCAGATAGGCTAACAATATTTTTCGAAAAGTCTCGAATCATATAGCTGCCCGGTATCCAGTCCGGCAACCAGAGTTCTTGCCCTTTTTCTAACGATTGTTCAATAACCATGCAAACATCAATTAAATGTCTATTCGCATTATCAAGGGATACAATATACTTAATCATTCAATGACCTGTTGTTTTGTAAGGATTTAAGTTAATGGATTGAGTTGTTGGCTATTATAGAAGCCATAACTACAAGGTCAAAGCTTTAATCAACATTTTGTCTTGTGACTTGATACCAAGCAATGTATATTGTATAGATTCGTAAAAATTTTGTTCTCTAATTTTAGGAAGAAAATGTTGTACGGATAAGCAAACATAATAGTCAATAATAATTATTTAGGGAGAACGTATGAACTTTTATAAAAACAAAAGAAAATCGCAGATTGTACCCTTAGGCCTATCAATCTTACTTGCTTCTACGATTCAATCAGTTAATGCAGAAGAGGCTGATTTTATTATTAATTGTAAAGCTGACTGTAACGCTTTGATTGAAAAAGTAGCTAACCTTGGTGGGACGGTCAATAACAAATATGTCAATGTTAATGCCATCTCAATCACTATCGACAATGATCTTCGTGGTGAATTAATGGCTGTTCAGCCGAACGCTATAGTTACCAAAGACAAGTTGTTTAGCCTTCCTAGCCCAAAAGATCAGGTCAGTATTTCCGATTCAACTGATTTAACACCTTTGAAAGGGGCTGAATTAGCAAAGTTCCTGGATCAGAAATCCCCTGACGGATATGAGTACAACAATATCATTACTGGAACTGCGGTTATGAATGCTGCTGGATATTCAGGTCAAGGGACAATTGTAGCGGTCATCGACTCTGGAACGGCAAATAATTCAGATGTCGTACCTGCTTTAAGTGGATCAGTTATTGGTGGTGAAAATTTCGTTCCTGGTGCAACAGAGCCTTCAGCCACGAGTACTGCAAACGGTAGCCACGGTACTTGGGTTGGAACTATGATTGCCGGACACGCCTATTTCTTTCTTGATTCAGCGTCGACATTTGCTCAATCGGTAAATAATAATATGCCATATAGTATTTTGTATGATTATCTACCAGGTTTATCAGTATTGCCTATGTTTGGTTCTGCTCCAGAAGCAAGCCTATATGCAATGAAGGTATTCCCAGCGGCTGGTGGTGGAGCGCCAGAATCGCGAATAATCGCGGCAATGGACAGAGCGATAACTCTAAAAACCAATTATAACAACGGAGTTCCAGTCGAGCCAGTTAATCCAGGCTGTGGCGCGGAAGAAGATCCATGTGTATATGACTCAATGAACATAACGGTTGTAAACATGAGTTTAGGCGGTGGTACTTTATATGCTGGTCAAGACTTAGAAGATTCATTAACTAAAAAGATGCTGGAAGTTGGCATTACCTTAGTTTCTTCAGCGGGAAATGAAGGGCATGCTGCAATTACAGGTGGAAGCCCTGGTACAGGACTTGGTTCTCTTACTGTTGGTGCCGCCAGCGTTGTCGGAAACGAGCGTGTATTACGAGACTTACAGTATGGATTAGGTATAGGTGAATTGTTTAGACCATCTGACCATCACCAAATGGCTACATTCAGTTCTCGTGGTCCTAGTGCGGATGGTAGAGCATCAACTGACGTAATCGCTAATGGACACGCATCTCTAGTTCAAGGATCTACCGGTTCAATTAACTTAGTAAATGGTACATCTTTTTCCGCACCAACTGTTGCAGGTGCTGCTGCGATATTATCTCAAGCATTTCCTAACCTCGATGCTGTTGGTATTAGAAATGCGTTGAAACAAAGTGCTAATCCAAACATCCTTGGAGATAATTCTTCTGAAATCGACCAAGGAAGCGGCTTTATCAATGTTCCCGCTGCATTCAACTTGCTAGCAACAGGAAACGTTGACAAATCGCTGCCTAAAGGATTTGGTCATAAAAGCGTTGCAAAAAATATTCGTTTTGCCGGTTATGAGACAATCCCTATGGGTAAAAATAGTGCACCAGTTACTAAAACTATGACCGACTTAAAACCTGGTCAAGTTGCGCACTTTTTTATTGATAGTAAGGAAGAAACCGATCAGTTAACCATTAATATAGAAAATTTTGTAGCTTCGCTTCCAGCAAACGAACAGAATTTATTCTTTGGTGATGATCTCTATTATATACTGCAAGATGCAATTACCCATAGTGAAGCTATTTTAGCTGCAGGTTTTATTAATTCAGATAGAACAATAACCGTTGACAATCCTCAAACAGGGATTTTAAGATTAGCCGTTATGGGTGATTGGACAAATGCCGGTGATGTTTCAGCTGACGTTACTTTCTCTAGTACAAAAACTAAGCCACCTGCTGTTTCTATGAAGGGTAAAGTAGCTCAAAATGAACAACTTGTTGACGAGTTTTACGTGCCTGATGGAACAACATCTATCGTTTTCGAACTATCTTGGAAAAATCACTGGGGTGCCTATCCTACAGATGACATTGATCTGATTCTTCTAGATCCAAACTTTGACGTTTATTTCAATGGTGCTACATTTGCGAGCCCTGAGAGAGTAGAAATAAATAATCCTCCATCAGGGGTTTGGACTTCAATCATCATGGGTTATACCGTTCACGGAGTTAATTATGGTCCTTCTAGCCCTTGGGTTATGAGAGTAACGGATCAAGATGGAAATGTTTTAAACGCTTTACAATAAGTTTGTTTTCCTTCAAAAAAGGAGGCGTCAAGCCTCCTTTTTTGTGCTTAACGTAACTATAAAAATTCATTTATCTATACTAATTTGTCGATTTTTAAGTAAGTAAAAGAAGTCTTCTTGAGCCGAAAATTTTAGCTCCATATCGATTGTTAAGTCCTCCCCTTGATATGGTAGCTGCTTAAGATGATAGTAAACTGTCCAATTATAACGTTTAGGTTTACCCTGTTTGAGGTAGGCTTTTTGAAATTTATTAAATTCTAACTGAGATAACCGAGAAAATTTGAATTTATATTGGTGTTTGACAGATCCAGATGTAAACCAACTTTCAGCCGCGTCAACCTTATTCGAATCAATTACCTCTAAAAGATACTCGTACTCGGTTTTAGTGTCGCCAAGATGTTCAAATTTTAAAACTAATTTAACATCCTTGGTTTCAAGTTCAGCGGGCTCCGTCAGAGACAATCTAACTCTCACCTCACTCGCATTAATGACCGTAATATCATCGTCATCCAAGCTCGCCATTTTGATCATGCTGGTAAGAGGAACTGAAGTACAAGAGGTAAGAGTTAACAGACTCATTAATATAAGTAAACATTTCAATATATTTCACCTCATAAATCTCAGTAATCCAATCCAACGCCACAGGCTTAGTATATCCGCTAAGGCGGCTGCTACATAAGTTAGTGCACAAGCCCTAAGAACTTGTCGAATAGCCGGTAAATATTCTTTGGGTACATAATCGCCATTGTCCAAAATGGGCATGGCTTTATTGAAGCTCGCATCCCATTCTTCCGGTAAAATAGCTAAATAGATAAACACTGAAATCAGCATGGTTGCCACGCCAATAACTCCGGTTAAACCAATCACATGAGGAATTTTAACTAATGCGCCAACAATTGGTAGTAGCATCAAGATGGAAATGCCCAGCTTTTGAATCTGATGGGCTTTAGATAAATAGCGTTTACGTAAATGGCTTACCGCTTCATCACGATTAAATTGAATTGCGTGACCTACTTCATGAGCGGCTACAGCGATAGCTGTTAAGGATTTACCTTTTAGATAACTAGGGCTTAATCGAACGATATTATCTTGAGGATCATAATGATCAGCCCCTTCATCAGCGGCTTCAACTTTAACATGTTGGAGTTCAAATTGATTAAGCAGATGCCGAGCAAGCTCTTCTCCGCTACCCGGCATACCTTCTAATTGTTTATCGTGTTTTTTTAGAACGTACTTAACCCACCACTGAGGCCCAAGAATAAGAGCTAATAATAGGATTCCGATAATGGCATAGAACATGGCTTAAAAAATCATAAAGGATAAAAAGATTGAGTACATACTAAAGTATTTACTTATGATATGTATATGCCAATAGTTCGATATAAGCTAAATATTAGACTTTAGTGGTTTTATAAGTTTTGCGATTTAACTAAAAAGTAATAATTGATTTATTCAACAAAAAGAACTGAATCATTTAACTCAACCCGGTCGGTCTTAGCTTGATTTACTTCCGCATTTTTATCCTGATAACCAAATGACATCCCAAACAAAATACCAAGTTCATCTGGCAGTTCTAAAATATCTCTTACAACGTCTGGAAACTGTCCCAAAGCGCCTTGCATACAACTATCAATGCCTCGTTCAGCCATAATTAAATTCAAAGTCTGAACATAGATCCCCATATCGACTGCGCCCATAACACCTAGATATTTTTCCATGCAGAAAAAAGCGACATGAGGTGCATCAAAGAAATTCCAGTTTCGTAGCATTGAAGCCTGGCGAGCTTGTTTGTTATCTCTGGCTATTCCCATAGCGGAATATAACTCATTGGCCGCTCCAAACTGGCGTTCTCGGTGTTTGTCTTGGTATTTAGGTGTCCAATCAAAGTCAGGATTAGGTTGAGCGCCTCCCATAATGGATTTGATCAAGGACTTTTCTAGCTGATCTCTTTTATCGCCACTGGCAACCGTTACTTGCCAAGGTTGCACGTTGCAATTTGAGACGGATTTTTGTGCTAAGTTAAAAATTGAGGTTAGTTCATCGGCGGGAACTTGTTCTTTGGTAAAAGCTCTGATTGAGCTTCGATTTGTTAATGTTTTTTCAATTGTCATTCTTTATCTCTCAAGAGAGTTTTTGAGTATTAAATCCGATGATACTATTAATCAACATCATACCCCAAATTCGGCGCCAACCAACGCTCTACTTCATCAACACTCATACCTTTCCGTTTAGCATAATCCTCAACCTGTTCTTTATTAATTTTACCAACCCCAAAATATTGAGAGTCTGGATGAGAAAAATACAAACCAGAGACTGCCGCTGTTGGATACATGGCAAAATTTTCTGTGATATTAAGACCAATACTTTCATCCGGCTTTAGTAATTCCCAAAGCGTTGCCTTTTCGGTATGGTCGGGGCAAGCTGGATAACCCGGTGCGGGACGAATACCTTGATATCTTTCTCCAATCAATTCTTCGTTAGATAAATCTTCTTTTGGTACATAACCCCATAATTCTAAACGAACCATTTCATGCATGGTTTCTGCAAAAGCTTCTGCGAGTCTATCGGCTAGCGCTTTTAACAAAATACTTGAGTAGTCATCTCCTTTCGATTCAAATTCTGCGACTTTTTCATCAACACCTATTCCCACCGTTACCGCAAAAGCGCCAATGTAATCTTGAACACTTGATTCTTGTGGTGCGATAAAATCGGCTAAAGAAAAATTTGATTTACCTTCTCTAATTTGTTTTTGTTGGCGTAAGAAATGAAGCTTTTTATCAACCCCTTTTCTTTCTTCATTTTCATAAATCTCAACATCATCTAGAATGCTATTTGCTGGATAAAAGCCAATAACTCCTTTTGCCGTTAGCCATTTTTCATCGATAATACTTTTTAACATTGTTTTAGCGTCATCATAAAGCTTAGTGGCTGTTTCACCAACAAGAGGATCGCTTAATAATTTTGGATAACGTCCGGCTAGATCCCAACTTTTGAAAAATGGTGTCCAATCGATTCTATCTAATAACTTTTCTAATGGAAAATCCTCAAACACTTTCGAACCTAAAAAGCTCGGTTTAACTGGCTGATAATTATTCCAATCAAATTGAAATTTGAATTTGCGTGACTCTGCCAAGCTGGTTTGTGTTTTATTAACCTCTCGCTCCGCTCTTTTAATTCTTAAGTTTTCGTATTCAATTTTAACACTCTCTATATACTCGCCTTTTAACGAAGGTGTTAGCAAAGCACGAGAGGCATTAACGATTCTTGACGCGTCAGTAATATAAATTGTTGGGTGCTTATATTGTGGTTCTATTTTAACGGCGGTATGAATTTTAGATGTAGTGGCACCGCCTATCAACAACGGAATATCTAGGCCAGTACGTTGCATTTCTTTCGCGACTGTCACCATTTCATCGAGTGACGGAGTAATTAATCCCGATAATCCAATTAAATCACATTTTTGTTCTACCGCTGTTTTAATGATCTTGTCGCAACTCACCATCACACCCAGATCGACTACTTCATAACCGTTACATTGCAGAACTACCGCTACAATATTTTTACCTATATCATGAACATCACCTTTAACCGTCGCTAACAACACTTTACCTTTGGCTTTTAATACCTGTCCTGACTCCAATTTTTCTTTTTCCATGAATGGCTCTAAATAAGCGACCGCTTGTTTCATTACTCTGGCCGACTTAACAACTTGAGGCAAAAACATTTTCCCTGAACCAAATAAGTCACCGACGACATTCATTCCATTCATTAACGGCCCTTCAATAACTTCTAGTGACCTATCACATCCTTGCCTCGCTTCTTCTACATCTTCATCTATGAAATTTGTTATTCCCTTTACTAAAGCATGTTGGATTCGTTCAGTAACCGCTAAACTTCTCCATTCAAGTTTCTTTTCATCTGACTCTTCACTAGCAACACCTATATATTTTTCAGCAATGGTTACCAATGCTTCCGTGGCCAGTTCATTTTTATTTAATACAACCTCTTCTACAGCTAGCTTTAGCTCTGATTCGATTTCCGAATACACCGCAAGTTGACCAGCATTAACAATTCCCATATCCATACCCGCTTCAATTGCGTGATATAAAAATACTGAATGGATAGCTTCTCTGACTTGATTATTTCCTCTAAAGGAAAAAGAGACATTGGATACACCGCCAGAAACTAGTGCGCCCGGCAAATTTTTCTTGATCCATCGTGTCGCGTCAATAAAATCGACGGCATAATTATTGTGCTCTTCTATACCCGTTGCAATAGCAAAAATATTCGGATCAAAAATAATATCTTGAGGCACGAAATTAACTTGGTTGACTAAGATGTCATAAGCCCTTTTACATATTTCAATTTTTCGTTGATAGGTATCCGCTTGCCCTTGCTCGTCAAAAGCCATCACTATTACTGCTGCGCCATAACGCTTGGCTAGTGTCGCAGTTCTAATAAATTCTAGCTCACCTTCTTTTAACGAAATAGAATTAACAATACCTTTACCTTGCACACACTGAAGGCCTACCTCAATAATTTCCCATTTAGAAGAATCTAACATGATTGGTACTTTACAAATATCTGGTTCAGCGGCAATTAAGTTTAAAAATTGGCGCATACTCGATTTAGAATCAAGCATTCCTTCATCCATATTTATATCTATAATCGACGCACCATTTTCAACTTGCTCTCGAGCAACATCGAGCGCAGTATTAAAATCACCCTCTTTAATTAATCTTAAAAATTTTGCCGAACCAGTAACATTCGTTCTTTCTCCAACATTTACAAACAATGTATTTTGATCAATGGATAAACTTTCTAATCCAGACAGTTCGGTTGTAGGTTTGATTTTTGGGATTTTACGAGGCTTACAGTTTTCAACAATATCGTTCAATGCTTTAATATGCTCTGGATCTGTTCCACAACAACCACCGACGATATTGAGCAACCCAGAATTAGCCCATTCCTTCAATTCTTCTTTCATATCATTGGGCGTTTCATCATACCCGCCAAACTCATTGGGTAATCCCGCATTGGGATGAGCAGAAACATAACAATCAGCAATTGAGGATAATTCTGCAATATAAGGTCTTAGTTCTTTTGCACCTAAGGCACAATTAAGTCCAAAACTTATTGGCTTAGCATGACTTAAAGAATTATAAAAAGCAGCGGTTGTTTGCCCGGTTAGGGTTCTTCCTGATGCATCAGTGATAGTCCCAGAAATCATCACCGGTCGAATATTTCCGGAGTCCTCAAAATAACTTTCTACGGCAAATATTGCAGCTTTGGCATTAAGCGTATCAAAAATGGTTTCGATTAAAATAATATCAGATCCGCCCTCGACCAAAGCCTTCGTCGATTCATAGTAGGCTTCTTTCATTTGATTAAAGTTGACTGCACGAAAACCTGGATCATTGACGTCTGGAGATAATCCACAAGCTCTATTGGTCGGGCCTAAAACCCCTGCCACAAAACGAGGCTTAGATTCAGTAGAAAACTCAGTGGCTATTTTTTTTGCAATTCTAGCGGCTGCAAAATTAATTTCAGCGCTGATTGATTCCATTTGATAATCAGCCATCGCTATACTTGTAGCATTAAAGGTATTGGTTTCTATGATGTCTGCACCAACCTCTAAATACGCTCGGTGAACGGCTTCAATAATTTCTGGCTGAGTTAAACTAAGTAGATCGTTATTTCCTTTAAGATCACACGACCAATCTTTAAACCGCTGCCCACGGAAATCTGATTCTTCCAGCTTATAAGATTGAAGCATTGTTCCGGTCGCGCCATCTAATAAAAGAATACTTTCTGCTAAACGTCGATGCAATTGCTGAGTCACATTCTCATCGTCACTCTCAGATTCGTTTTTAGCACTGGAAATTTTCATAAAGCTTGTCTCTATCAGGCCAGATACAAAGTAGGTGCTTAATATTTATCTGGTGTTTTAAAAATTATAGACCTTAAAAGCAAAATAGTAGAACTAACTAACAAAAAAGCCGAACATCTAAATGGACGTTTAGACGTCTATTAAAACAAAATAACACTGAGCTTCTCATTAAACAAGCGACTTAGTAGAACTCAGAGTTCTAAGGGGTAATTTCAAGCGACAGTTACTAAAATCATCACTGGTGATGCATAATTTATGGTTATAACAAATGGGGAAAATTGGCGGGGTTTAACTTTTTTACTATTTCACACTTTCCGCCGAAAATTTATCCCCTATTCGTTTTAGCCAGTTCATCATCGGTTGGTAAAGGTTGCCCAGTATAGGCATGTAAAAATGCTTCACACAATAACTCGCTATTAGTTGCGTGGCGTAGGTTTGAGACCTGTCTGCGAGTTCGTTCATCAGTTAATATTTTGAGTACCGAAAACGGGATCGATACGGTAATTTTCTTTACGTTATCCTTCTTATCACCATGCTCAACATAGGGATCTATATACTCGCCATTCCAATTTGCCATCAAAATGTCCTCTTATTATTGATTATTACCATTGTACTACAGATGTTTAGCCATCTAAACATCTTGACATCGATTAATTCTGCTATATCCTTTAGCTGTATAGACGGCTAAACGTCTTTGAGCATTTTAGCTATTAACCTTATCGATAATTTATATCGCATTGGAGAAACAAAATGTCCACATCAATCGAAACCCTCGCAGTTCGTGCTGGAATAGAAACAGACAAACAACATGGAGCAATTACGCCTCCTCTATACTTGTCTAGTAACTACTCCTTTGCAGGTTTTGACGACAAAAGGGAGTTTGACTATTCTCGCTCTGGCAATCCTACAAGACAATTGTTAGGTGATGCACTGGCTGAACTTGAAAGCGGAGTTGGTGGAATTGTTACATCAAGTGGTATGTCAGCGATATTTGCTGTCTTGCAATTATTAAAATGTGGCGACAGAGTGATTGCTCCCCACGACTGCTATGGTGGAACTTTTCGATTATTTAAATCCTATGCGGAAAAAGGATTAATCACCTTAGATTTTGTCGATCAGACAAATGAAAGTCAGTTAAAAGAAGCATTAAAAAACAAGCCCAAATTAGTTTGGATAGAAACCCCAAGCAATCCGCTATTAAGAGTCGTGGACATTGAAAAAATCGTTGAACTAACCAAAAAAACTGATTGCTTAATCGCCGTCGATAACACTTTCTTGTCACCAATATTTCAAAAACCATTATTATTAGGAGCCGATATCGTCGTTCATTCAACGACCAAATACATTAACGGGCATAGCGATGTTGTTGGTGGAGCTGTAATAGCAAAAGACCAACAAGTATTTGAAGATCTTAAATGGTGGGCAAATTGCACAGGCATTACTGGAGCAGCTTTCGATAGTTTTTTAACCCTTCGGGGTTTACGGACACTTGATGTCAGGATAGAAAGGCATGCTAAAAATGCCCGGCGTTTAGTTGATTACCTAGTAGCAAGTGAAAACATTGAACACGTCTATTATCCGGGCCTAGTTGGACATCCCGGCCATGATACCGCTAAAAAACAACAAACAGGTTTCGGTTCAATGATTTCATTTAAACTGAAAGGCGATGTAGAAACCATCAAAGCTTTCCTATCCGGACTTAGAATTATTTCTTTAGCTGAGTCATTAGGCGGCGTTGAAAGTTTAGTTTGCCATCCATCAACTATGACCCATGCTGCGGTTTCCCTTGAAGAGCAAAAAATAGCAGGTATTACCCAGAATTTATTAAGAATTTCAGTCGGCATTGAAAATATTGATGATTTGATTGAAGATATTGAGCGAGGGTTTAAAACCATCCTCAACCAAGACAGTAAAGAGTCGCTGAAGTATTCTATAAACCAACCGAAGATTGCAAAATGTTAATCTGACCTATACATCTGTAATTAAGCGCTAAGGAACGATTCAGGTTCATCAAAATAATTCTGAATCGCTTGTACTAGTTGCCCGATATGCAGTCCATCAACTAATGCGTGATGAACTTCTACAGAAAATGGCAAGCTAAAATCTGACTCACGCATTTTTCCAAATACAAAACGAGGGATCCCTCTTTCGTCTTTGCTGTGACTAGCATGTTTAAAACCAGTAAAGCTAATCCACGGGATCACCGTCAAATAAACAGTATTGATGATACCTTGATTTTTGTTGGCAAGCTCCGACATAAAATTAGAATTAATTACATCTTCTCTTACTTGAATTGAACTAGCTTGAAACATTTCAAAATTGTTTGTGTAAGGCAAATCAGAAAAACGAATCGTTTGATCATCAGCCATCTGAATCGATCCAACTGAAACTTCATCATAAATTCTAATTTGATTATCAACAATTCGATATCGAAAAACTTCAAGCTTATTAATAGCTTTCATCAATAAGTAAACATATGCATTAAAAAACGAAATTTCATTTTGCTTACAATAGGCAAAAAGCGATTTAGCGTTTAGGTCACAACAAATATTAAAATACGGCTGTTCAAATTTTTGATAAAAATCAAAATGCTCTTTTCTAGACCAATTTTTTTGTTCTAAAACTTTGTACCGATTATGGTTATCGTCCATGATTATTATTTAGACTGATTACCCGGTGGCAAAGTTTTATCCCAATTTAGCACATTATATTTTTCTAAAATTTTAACTGTTTTATCAATTGGAAGTGCTTCTAATTTATTACCTCTTCCTTCAATCGTTGTAGCTTTTAGTAAAGCGTTATAGATAGCTTCTTCAGTTGCTTCTACCGTTGCTGTAAATAGTGGTGACATTGAAGAGGCTAACAATGATTGAGTTGCCAAAGGTTTATCACTCACGCGTACTTTCCTGACTAAATCTGAGGTTGAAAAAGCAATAACATAATCACCAGAATCATTTTCAGCAACAGAACCGGTTTTGGCCAAACCCATCATTGCACGAGTAGCAAGACGTTCAAGGTTTCTTGAGTCAAGCGGTGCATCAGTGGCAACCACAATCATAATAGAGCCACCTCTAATTTTTTCTTTATTTTTTATATCTTGTTCAAGCTCTGTCTTATAAGCATATTTTCCTAACTCTCTCCCGACTGGTGCACCGTTCATCGTTAGCGTTGCGCCCGCTAGTAGATTACTTTGAACCAATACTCCAACTGTATAACCTCCTAAAGATTCTGGTAGAACCCTCGAACTCGTCCCAATTCCACCTTTCCAATGGTAGGTCTGAGTTCCTGTTCCAGCACCAACACTGCCCTCTTCTACCTTTCCTGATTTAGCTGATTTTAATGCTTCTCTTACATGTTTTTCTTTAACGGGATTCGCCCACATATCGCTGACTATGCTGTCATTGGTTTCACCAACAAAGGGGTTAATCGTATGTTCGTATTCTCCTGGCTGCTCTAATAGATAATCAACCATTGCATCGGCAGCATCCCACACACAAAGCGTACAAGTTAATAAAATTGGTGTTTCTATTTCACCAAACTCTAATAATTGACTGATGCCAACAGACTTACCATAGCCGTTTCCAGCATGAACCCAAGCAGGAATCGGGTTTTTATAGAGATTACCAGGAGCCGGAATAATAGCGGTGACACCAGTATGAATGTTAGGCTTCTTGATGATCGTTGAATGGCCTACTAAGACGCCTTTTACATCAGTGATCGCGTTAAATTCACCGGTTTGCATGGTTCCAACTACAAGCCCAAGATCTCGCGCTCTCGGCCTCTCTTCTTTAGCTCCGACCTGAAAAATAGCCATCGAATAGGCTAGGAAGATTAATACAACATTATTTACCCATTGTTTTATTAGGAGAGCCATTTTTTAACTACCTGATTTATTTGGTCTTTTAGTTTAATTATCAGGGTAAACATTCAAGAGCAAGAATTCAAGCTTTGTATCTAAGCAAATATTCACAGCACAATCGCTCACTCATACAAGAAAAGAGACACCTCCAACCAATCACCAAACGAACGAGCCACCGAGCCAACTATAATACTTCCTTCATCATCTTTTAGTTGCACCGCTAAATGCTTTCGTTCGCTGACTTCCTAGTTAGCCCAATTAAACTCAGCAATTTTCTGATCAAGACAATCAATTAACGCCTTTTCCGGTTAATCTATTATTTCGAAGTTAATAAACGACCTGTTTTGTTCTAATTCTAACTAGATTAACTAATGAAAAAATGATTATAAATTGAATGAGACCAAACGGTGCAAGGCTTGGAAAATTTTCTGTTTGTTTTTAGAACAAATTTTTCTGAGTTTAACAGAGTGAAAAGCTGAAGACACAAAAAAGCCCCTGAAATCAGAGGCTTATTTGTTTTACTTGGCGGAGAGATAGGGATTCGAACCCTAGATAGGCTACAAACCTATGCCGGTTTTCAAGACCGGTGCATTCGACCACTCTGCCATCTCTCCAAGAGCGCGCATATTACATTAATCTTTTTGTAGATAAAAGACTAAATTAGCTAAATCTGGTTTTTTTTCACAACAACCGCAAAATTACTCAATTATTGTTACAATTTGACCGAAATTACTTGACGAAATGGCTTGGGATCTTTAATTTTAGGCCTTACTATATCTATGGTATAACGATTTTAAGTTTATTCAGCTTTAAGGAGCTATTAAGAACATGAGAGAAAATTCACCAGTTATTGAACGTACACGGACGAGTGGTCAGTCAATTGAAATCAATAAGGTATTAAAAAATACGTATATATTGCTTTCAGCTACACTGCTTTGGAGCGCAGCTATGGCATACCTTGCTATGGCAATGAATGTTCCAGTCATTAGTCCTTTCATCTACCTAGCTGTCATCTTTGGTATTGGCTTTGTTTTAAATAAAACAGCTAATAGCGCTATGGGAATTCCGGTCACTTTCCTTTTTACTGGATTTTTAGGTTTTTATGCTGGTCCCATCGTAAACATGTACACTCAGTATCATGGTGGAGGCATCGTTGTTCAAGCGTTAGCTGGAACAGGGCTTATATTCTTTGCTTTGTCTGGATATGTATTAACTTCTAAGAAAGACTTTACCTTTATGCGCGGTATGCTTTTTGTTGGCTTAATGGTTGGTGTAATCAGTTCGATTGGTTATTTAATTGCAAACTATTTCTTCGGCGTACATATTTCCGGTTTGTCCGTAGCTCTCTCTGCTTTCTTTGTATTGTTAATGTCTGGTTTTATTTTATATGACACTAGTAGTATTATTCGAGGTGAGCAAACTAACTACATAATGGCAACTGTTAGTATGTACTTGAATATTTATCTGTTATTCATGCACTTATTAAACTTGTTATCTTTCTTTTCTGGCGATGATTAATCGTTAACTGAAAAATTGATAGACGCAAAAAAGCCCGTCTGAATTGCGGGCTTTTTTATTGCCTAGCTCCTAGCCTCCCTAGCCCCTAGCTCCTAGCTCCTAGCTCCTAGCTCCTAGCTCCTAGCCCCCTAGCTCCTAGCTCCTAGCTCCTAGCTCCTAGCTCCTAAAAACCTAAACCACTCCGTAGGCAACCATCGCATTTGCAACCTTTACAAACCCAGCAATGTTAGCGCCTTTAACATAATCAACATGGCCATTTTCTTTTCCATGCATTAAACACTGATCATGGATCTCTTTCATAATCCCTTTTAGTTTTTCATCTAACTCCTTTCTTGACCAAGAAATCCGCAGACTATTTTGTGACATCTCTAAACCTGAGACAGCTACACCGCCTGCATTGGATGCTTTGCCCGGAGCATAAAAAACTTTATGATCATGAAATACATGAATTGCATCAATATAGGTCGGCATATTTGCGCCTTCTGCAATCGCTATAATGCCATTTTTAATTAAAAGGTTAGCATCGTCTACGTCAATTTCATTTTGAGTAGCACAAGGCAGAGCAACGTCACAGGGAACCCCCCAAGGTTTCTTGCCCGCATGAAATTCACAAGCATATTTCTTTGCGTATTCGTTGATTCTGCCACGCTTCACTGTTTTTAAATCGATTACATAGGCTAGTTTTTCAGCATCAATACCGTCTTTATCGTAAACATAACCACTTGAATCAGAAAGCGTTAAAACTTTACCACCAAGTTGAATGACTTTTTCTGCGGCATACTGGGCAACATTACCAGAACCGGAAATAACAACACTTTTGCCTTTTAGGCTATCACCTTGGTGATTAAGCATCAGTTCCATAAAATAGACTGTGCCATAACCCGTTGCTTCGGTGCGGATAAGACTTCCACCAAATTCCAAAGATTTACCAGTAATAGTACCGGTAAACTCGTTCTCTAATCGTTTATATTGACCAAACAAATAACCAATCTCTCTTGCTCCAACGCCAATGTCTCCGGCTGGCACATCACGATTAGGGCCAATATGCTTATGCAGCTCTGTCATAAATGATTGGCAAAATCGCATCACTTCACGATCAGATTTACCTTTAGGATCAAAATCAGCTCCGCCTTTACCGCCGCCCATTGGAAGCGTTGTTAAACTATTTTTAAATACCTGCTCAAAGCCTAAGAATTTTAGTACGCTTTGATTAACGCTTGGATGAAATCTTAGACCACCTTTATATGGCCCGATAGAATTGTTATATTGCACTCGGTAGCCGCGATTAACCCGGATATGACCATCATCGTCTTCCCAACAAACTCTAAATGAAATAATTCTGTCAGGTTCTGTCATTCTATCGAGTAACGCCGCTCGCATATATTCTGGATGCTCGTTTACAAAGGGAATAATATCCTCTGCAACTTCTTGTACAGCTTGGTGAAACTCAGTCTCCCCTGGATTTTTGCTTTTGAGCTTTTGCATAAATTCATTTAAATCAAGCTTATTATTTTGCATAATTATTCTCTATATTTTCCGTTAAAATAAAGGCTAAAAAAACACTATCGATTAAACCCGAGAAGTATGCAGAAACACTCTCGCCATACATATCAGACCAGTTGTAAAAATGTCATTTTAATGACCTGTTTTTGTACCTTACATGACAGCATAGCAGAATCTATTAAAAGAATAGCCAGAATTACCGTTCCGCTTGATTTAGCCTCGTCTATACATGACAATAGCGAAATCAGTCACAGATTATTTTGATGATGGTCGACAAATTATATGTCACAAGAATTAGTTATACTTGTTTCTGCCTCACCGGTTAAGGCTCAAGTTCATTTGACAGCCATTCGCTTTATTGAGCAGCTCATAAAACAGCAAGTAGCTATTCGTTCAGTCTTTTTTTATCAAGATGCTGTAACTGTCGCTAATCGGTTTATTTGCCCTCCTTCCGATGAACCTCAACTCGCAGAAAAGTGGCAGTCTATCTCACTTGAAAAGCAGCTAGAACTTCAAACCTGTGTGGCCGCAAGCTATCGACGTGGGATTATAGATAATCACCAAGCTGAAGAACTATCGTTTAAAGCCAATAATCTTCACCCAAGCTTTAAGATTACTGGCCTAGGTCAATTAGCGGCGGCTATGAGTGATAGCGATACTAAATTGATTCATTTTAAGTAATTGAGTCTGGATTAGAGTATGAGTATAAAAACTAATATTATCATTTCGCAATCTTCTTTCAGCAGTTGTGAATTTAAGGAAGCAATCGATTTAGGCCTCGTTTGTGCGGCTTTCGACCAAGTGGTCAATTTAATATTTATCGATAGCGGTATAACTAATTTGATAACCGGCCAATCTGCAAAAAAAGTGAATGATAAAAATCATGTCGATATTCTAAAAGGATTAGAATTTTACGACATAGATAATATTATCATTGAACAAGAATCGTTAGCTTCCACTCTAGTTGAACATTCTCGTTTACTTGAAGCTGTTCAAATAAAATCCAGAGCCGAAATAAACCAGCTTAACCAAAATGCTGACCATTTGGTAAACTTCTAATGTCGAAATTACATTTGATACAAACGCAACTAGATTTAAATAGCTTCTCAAAACAATATGCTCGTTTGGCGACTGAAAAGGATTCTTTATTATTTTTGAATGACGGAATATTATCGCTATTATCTTCGGAATTTAATTCATCTCAATTTAAAAGAATGACTATCAACTGTTCGATATTGGTACTTGATGATCAGGTAGAAGCAAGAGCAATCGATAACGACATCGATAATCTTCTGGTTAAAAAAATTAGTTACCAAGAGTTTGTTGATTACTCACTAAAATCTAGTAAAGTGATTACGTGGTAGAGAAGCCTGACATGAAGCTTCCAGAAAATATTAAAACCGATGCTAATGGCTACCTTAAAGATGCTGATCAGTGGAATATGGAAATAGCTTGTATCATTGCTAAGCTAGAAAATATTGAAATGACCGACGATCATTGGCAAGTTGTTAAGTATGTGCGCCAATTTTATTTAGAATTTAATACTAGTCCATCGATTAGACCCTTGGTAAAATATCTCAAATCAGTATTAGATGAAGATAAAAGCAACAGCCTTTATTTGCAAATACTCTTCCCTGAAGGACCAGCAAAACAGGCGACTAAAATTGCTGGTTTACCTAAACCTGCACGCTGCACCTAATTCAAATATGCTATCAACCATTCTTGAATAACAGCCGGTTAGACAAATAGCAAGATAAAAACAATAAAGCCCACCGCTACCCTCTCCCAAAAAGAAAGGAAGTAAAATCCCCTCTCCTTGGAAGGAGAGGGCTAGGGAGAGGTCGAAAATAGTTAAATTATTAATAAATTCAATTTGTATAACCTAGAACCTATTTGTATAACACCTTACCTTGGGCGGCCAGCCCCTACTACTCGACCCAAATTACCGTTAATCCAAAATTCAGTTTAGGTTCAGTTTAAGAATGATAAACTGCAAAAAATCACACCTTTTTACAAAAATTGACTTATTAGGTGAGTGAAAAATTTGTTAGAATGTGTTTGTTAGTCAGATATTTCAGTCAAAATATTGAGAAGAGTTATTAAATAAAATGAAAAAAATAATAAGCCCCCTTTTATTTTTGTTTTTTACAACGTCTGTTTTCGCTCAAGATGACCCAAGCAGTTTCTTGCAAGTCGTTGCTAACAACATGATTAATAAAGTTGAACAGCACAAAGAAGCTTTAAAAACCGATAATGGACTAGCAGAAAAGTTAGTTAAAGATACCTTGCTTCCAGCAATCGACACTCAAGTATTTGCTAGAAAAACATTAAGTAGCAAAACTTGGAAAAAGCTTTCCAATACTCAACAACAAAGGTTCACAGAACGTTTTATTAGTCTGGTGGTTGGAAATTATGCTACCGGACTTTCTTTGTATAATGGGCAAACTTTCAAATTTAGTAAGCCTGTATTTTCTACAAGCGGAAATGCTGCCAAAGTTAGAAGTTCAATGGAGCAAAGCGGCGCCACCCCAATCATTATAGATTATGTATTAAGTTCTAAAACAGGTTCGTGGAAGATCATTGATCTGACTATTGAAGGCGTCAATATGTCAAAGAGCTATAAAAGTCAGTTTTTACCAAGAATCAATTCTATGGGAATCGACGCGTTTTTAGATGAGATGGAATCAGACGAAATCTAATTCCAAAATTGTTAAAAAAATCCCCAATTAATTGGGGATTTTTTTTGAGTATTAACTATTACCCAAAACCGGATTTAATCAATAAAATCAGTTTTCATATAAGGTTTAAGAACCTCCGGCACTTTAATTGTCCCGTCTTCCATTTGATAGTTTTCTAAGATCGCTACGAGAGTTCTCCCCACCGCTAATCCCGAACCATTTAGAGTATGAACTAACTCAGGCTTACCTGTTTCAGGATTACGCCATCGAGCTTTCATTCTTCTGGCTTGGAAGTCCCCCATATTGCTACAAGATGAAATCTCACGGTAAGTATTTTGCGCAGGAAGCCACACTTCAATATCGTAAGTTTTGGTCGCGCCAAAACCGATATCACCACTACATAAAATAACGGTTCTATATGGCAATTCTAATAATTGGAGGATTTTTTCCGCATGTGAGGTCAATTCATTTAACACTTTAAAGGATTCTTCTGGTTTTACTATTTGTACAAGCTCAACCTTTTCAAACTGATGCTGACGAATTAAACCTTTTACATCCTTTCCATAAGATCCCGCTTCACTTCTAAAACAAGGAGTGTGAGCAGTCATTTTAATGGGTAAATCTTTTTCTTCTACAATTTCATCTCTAACACTATTGGTTAACGGAACTTCTGCCGTTGGGATCATATATAAAGGTTTCCCGTCCTGCGTAGTTCCTTGTACGCTAAATGAATCGTCGCCAAATTTTGGTAACTGGGCTGTTCCAAACAACGATTCTGGATTGACCAAATAAGGAACATAAGTCTCTTGATAACCATGCTCTTCTGTATGCGTATCGAGCATCAGTTGGATCAGAGCACGGTGCATCTTAGCGATCCCCGCTTTCATAACAACAAAACGTGATCCACTTAATTTTGCTGAGGTCGCAAAATCGATGCCTCCTAATTTTTCTCCCAGCTCAGTATGATCAAGCGGCTCAAAATCAAATTTAGGGATTTCTCCCCATCTTCTAATTTCTTGGTTGTCATCCTCAGATACCCCAAAAGGTACCTCGTCTGAAATCAAATTAGGCAACCCATAAAACAAATCATCTAACTGTCGTTGTACTTGTTCAAAGGCATTTTTAGCTTCATCTAATTCATCGCCAAGTTTTACGACTTCATCCAACAAAGGTTGAACATCTTCACCTGATGCTTTTGCTTTTGCTTTACCGATTGATTTAGAGCGAACCTTACGATCATTTTGCAATGATTGAGTTTTAACTTGAAGCGACTTTCTTTGTCCTTCTAAGTCTAAATAAGCCTGTTTATCAAATTGCACACCCCTTTTAGCAAGGTTTGCAATTACTAAGTCTAAATCATTTCTGAAAAGTTTAGGGTCTATCATTGTTTATCCAAAAATTTAGTTTTAAAGTGACGATTAATGAAATCGTTCTTATTCATATTATTAAAAAAAGCCGAAAACTAGTGACTTTATTGGATGCCCATTCTAGCACCAACTATTGCACCAACAAACACACAAATTAGGCATAAGAGACAATTAGCACCGATATTGATCGCTAACTTAAACATTTGCTGTTGTTGGAATAATAAAAGACTATCTAATGCAAATGCAGAAAAAGTAGTGAAAGCGCCTAAAAAACCCACGAAGAAAAACAAAACCTTTTCGGATGACCAAACACTACCTCCCGTTTCAAGCCACATATAAACCAAGCCAGATAAAAAACAGCCCGTTACATTGACCAATATCGTACTGAACGGGAATTCGGTACCAGTAATGCTAGGCAAATACTCTCTCACCCAAAATCGCCCGCTCGCTCCAAGAGCTCCCCCGAAGGCAACAATTAAGCTTGGCATTAATTTAGCGATTAAAGTTTCCATAATAGTTATTGGCTCTATCTTATTATTCTTTATTTTTAGTTCTTTGTTTTAAATATTCGAGCTTTTCTTTTATTTGTTTTTCCATACCTCTATCGACCGGCTGATAGTAGTTAGATTCATCTTTATCGTCAGGGAAATAGGATTGTCCTGCGGCAAACCCATCCTGTTCGTCATGATCGTAACGATATCCGCTTCCATAGTCTAACGACTTCATTAATTTTGTCGGCGCGTTTCTAAGATGTAAGGGAACATCATAGCTGGGTTCAGACTTAACATCGCTCATACATCGTTTAAATGCTGTGTATACCGCATTGCTTTTTGCCGCGACTGCCATATAGATAATCGCTTGAGCAATCGCCAATTCGCCTTCAGGACTTCCCAGACGTTGCTGGACATCCCATGCATTATTGGCAATTTGCAAAGCTCTTGGATCAGCATTGCCAATATCTTCACTCGCCATTCTAACGACTCGCCGAGCGACATACAAAGGGTCACAACCACCATCGATCATGCGGCAAAACCAATATAATGCGCCATCGGGGTTTGAGCCTCTCACCGCTTTATGTAATGCCGATATTTGATCATAAAAAGCTTCGCCTTTATTATCAAAACGTCGCCAATTTTCCCCTAATAAAGGTTTAACAATTTGATCATCAAGCAGTTGAATACCTTGGCCATCTCGCTCCACCAAATCAATTGCCATTTCTAATAAATTGAGTAGCCGTCTTGCATCGCCATCAGCAAAATTAACCATTAATGCTTCTGCTTGTTCAGTCACCTTAAAAGAGTTGTTCGATTGAGTATTCTGCCGTGCGACTGCTCGTTGTAAAACATGTTTAAGATCGGATTCTTCTAGCGGCTTTAACACATAAGTTTTCGCTCTCGATAACAATGCATTGTTGACTTCAAACGAAGGGTTTTCGGTTGTCGCTCCAATAAAGATGAAAGTCCCATCTTCAACGTAAGGTAAAAAAGCATCTTGCTGAGACTTATTAAAGCGATGGACTTCATCAACAAATAACAGTGTTTGCTTACCAAGTTTTTGATGCAATTTTGCTTCGTCAACAGCTTTACGGATATCTTTAACGCTGCCTAATACAGCCGAAACTGCTATAAAGTGACAATCACAACGGTTAGCAATAATTCTTGCTAAGGTCGTTTTGCCAGTACCCGGCGGCCCCCATAAAAGCATTGAATGAGGTTTTGCGTTGACAATTGATTCATACAAGGGTTTTCCCGGCTCAAATAGATGTTTTTGACCGGCATACTCCTCCAGTATTTGAGGACGCATTTTTGCGGCAAGGGGTTGGTAAATATTTGCCGTCTTATTTTTAGATTGTTGTTTTTGTGGAATATCGGAAAACAAGTCATTCATAATTATTGCTCATTATTTCCCAATAGATTTAAGTCATTAATAGATAGTTTAATTTATAGTCGACAAGTTAATTTAAAACCGGAGAGCGAGAATCAATTAGATCAATCCCTTCTGGTGGAACAAAAATAAAGGACTTCATATCAATCTGCTGATTGACCTTTATATCATTAAAAACCACTCCCGAACGACCACCTAAAGTATCAAGAAGAAAAAACTCCTTAATACTATCACCCTCAATCAATATGTGGACACTTTCGAACAAACTATTTTGTCTCGGAATTAAAGAAAAAAGCGACTGCTGATTTTGATCTTTATGTTGTTCCTGTTTTTGCTCGCTTCCATGATTAACTTGAACAATTTCAAAGGCTTCAACAAGTGATTCTATCGAACTAGTTAATAGTAACAAAGGAGAATCCGAGAGCACCGACTGCTGATCTTGGATAGTGGCCTGTTCTAACTCCGGATCATAAGTCCATAAATTATCACCGTCAGCAATAATGCTTTGCTCAAAAGGTTCGTTGGTTTGCCACCTAAAATGGTTAGGTCTTTGGATGATGAATTCACCTTTAGTGATCTCTGGCATGTCACTACTTTCTCGATAAACACTTTGTTCAAAATTAGCCTGATAGGTCAATGTATTGGCCAGAATCTTAGATAATTTACGAGCATCCTCGCTAACAATTGTTTCTTCAACAGGTTTTTCACTCGTTTGTTGGACAGGCTCATTCGCCCATGTATTTATTGAAACAAATAACAAAGACGAAATAATCAATTGCTTTATTGCCGATAGCTTTAATCTTATACTCAAGGTGGAATCCTAAAATGCCCTAATAACTTCCATCCTAACGATTCAGAATCGAAAGTAAAGTTAATTAATTGTAAAAGTTTACTGTAGCAACAATCAGAAACAGACTCTTTAACCAGGTGGAGGTGGTGGAGCCAACACTTCTCTCGAGCCATTGGATTGCATTTCGGTGACTATGCCTGCAGTTTCCATCGCTTCAATCATTCTGGCGGCTCGGTTGTAGCCGATCTTTAAACGCCTTTGCACCCCCGAAATAGACGCCTTACGCGTTTCGGTAACTATTTGCACGGCATGGTCATAAAGTTCATCTTGCTCGTCGCCACCTTCTCCAACTGGTGGTGACATTCCCGGTATATCTGTTTCAGGTGCGCCTGCGGTGATCGAATCTTCGTAAACCGGCTCGCCTCTCTTTTTCCAGTCGGCGACAACTCTATGAACTTCATCATCATCGACAAATGCGCCATGCACCCGAATTGGAATGCTTGTTCCGCCCGGTAAATAAAGCATATCGCCCTGCCCTAATAGCTGCTCTGCCCCCATTTGATCAAGGATGGTTCTGGAATCAATTTTTGATGAAACTTGAAAAGCTATTCGAGATGGGATATTAGCTTTGATCAATCCAGTTATAACATCCACCGATGGCCGCTGGGTTGCAAGTAATAAATGAATTCCAGCAGCTCGCGCTTTTTGCGCAATCCGCGCGATCAATTCCTCTACTTTTTTACCAACAATCATCATCATGTCGGCTAACTCATCAATCACAACAACAATTTTAGGTAGCTTTTCTAACTCTGGAGCCTCGTCGTCTAAACTATTTTCGGGATTCCAAAGCGGATCCTTAATTGGTTCGTCTCGTTTGAGAGCATCAGCAATTTTTTTATTGTAACCAGCTAGATTTCTTACTCCGAGCGCGGACATTAGTTTATAACGTCTTTCCATTTCAGCAACCGCCCATCTAAGGGAGTTAGCCGCCTCTTTCATATCGGTAACAACAGGCGTCAATAAATGCGGGATCCCTTCGTAAACTGAAAGTTCCAACATTTTAGGATCGATCATAATTAAACGAACATCTTCCGGTGAGGATTTATATAAAATACTCACCAACATCGCATTTAAACCAACCGATTTACCTGAGCCTGTCGTGCCCGCGACCAATAAATGCGGCATTTTAATCAGATCAATTACCGTGGGTGCGCCAGAAATATCTTTACCAAGCGCCATGGTGAGGTTCGATTTAGAATCATCAAAGGTTTTACTCGCAATGACTTCTTTTAACCGCACCATCTCACGATTTTCATTGGGTACTTCAATACCAATATAAGGCTTACCCGGAATCACTTCAACCACTCGAACACTTGTGGTGCTTAACTCTCGAGCCATATCTTTGGCTAAGACAGTTATTTTAGCAACCTTAACTCCGGCGGCCAAATCAAGTTCAAATCGAGTGACAACTGGACCTGGATGAACAGCTACAACTACGGCCTTAACCCCGTAATCAGCAAGATTTGTTTCAATCTTACGCGACAAGGATTCAAGCCATTCATCTGACAAACGGTGTGTCGCAGCAACTGGCTCATCTAGCAATCGAACTTGTGGCAATTCACCAACGACGGGATCATCGAATAAACTATTTTGGCGTTCTTTTTGTTCTCTTAAGCTTGGTTCAATACGCTTTACCTTTTTTTCTATAATGATTGGTTTACGCTGCTCAATCTTTATACGCTCTCGTTGAAAGTTTTCCTGACGCTGAAATTGCACTTCTTGTTGCGCTTTTCTATCACGATAGCTATCCAGCGCATCTCGATATTTACTAACAATCCAATTCACTCCTTGCAAAGTCATTTTGCCAATCCAATCCATCAATTGAAACCAAGAAACTCCCGTAAACAAAGTCAAAGATGCAAAAAAGGCAGCAAGTAAAATTAAGGTTGTTCCTATCGGATTAAACCAACTAATTAACAAGTCACTAATGATTTTACCGAGTACGCCTCCAGCCAAATAACCAACGTCTGCAGAAGGCTCAACAAAATGTAAAGAAGCGATCGATGCTCCAAGTAAAAGTGTGAAAAGCAAACCAAATAATCTAAATGACCAAAAGGCCCAACTATTGGGCAAGGTGTTTTTACGCTCAATAAACAGCAAAACACCGGAATAAATCACCATGAAAGGAAAAAGAAATGCTAGATAACCAAATAGATGTAAAAATCGACTAGCAAACCAAGCACCAGCAAGACCACTAGCGTTGTCAATTTCAGAAGGGCTTGAGGCAACCGTCCAGCCAGGATCATTAGGAGAAAAACTCCACAAAGAAATTAGTAGGAAAATGCCAAGTGCCAACAGAAGGATAAAAGCGCCTTCTTTTATTCGCACCAACAATATGTCAGAAACTTGTTCCTTTTCTTTCATCATCACTCTTTAACTATAAAAACTACTTAACTATTAATAATACTGCTGTCACTTATTAAAATTAATCAGGAACTGACAAAACACGACTTTCTTTAACTTCTTCCATGACGACATAAGTTCGAGATCCGCTAACACCGGGCAAGGTTAACAAGGTCTCTCCAAGAAGCATTCTATATGCAACCATGTCGGCTACACGAGCTTTAACTAAGTAGTCAAAGTCGCCGGAAACTAGGTGACACTCTAACACTTGAGGTAACTCAATAACAGCTCTTTTAAAATCTTTAAAAACATCTGGAGAGGTATGATTTAGGCGTATTTCAACAAATACTAATAATGCGGCGTTAAGCTTTGTTGGCTCTAAAACAGCCTCATATCCCCGGATATAACCACTATTTTCTAACCGCTTCACTCGCTCTAAACAAGGTGTCGCACTCAAACCCACTCGACGAGATAGTTCAACATTGGCCAAACGCCCGTCAGCTTGCAGCTCTCTTAAAATAGAACGATCGATACGGTCTAGATCTTTACTTGTTGTTTGCACTTTTTTCTCCAGATAGAAACAACCTTACCATAATATATTTTTATCTAGCAAACAACACATAATCACTACAATCCTCTGTGAATATCAACAATATGGTAGGTTATCCTGCCTAAACAGTTTTATACTAGTGAGATATGTCAATACTTCTATTGGCGATTGGTCTGGGGAAAAACTTATGTTAATTGGCGTACCAAAAGAAATTAAAAACCACGAATACCGAGTCGGTATGATTCCAGCTAGCGCGCGTGAACTAATCGGTCATGGACACCAAGTAATTGTAGAAACCAATGCAGGCACCGGTATCGGATTTAGTGACCAAGATTATATAAATATCGGTGCTGAAATTAGAAATACCGCAAGTGAAATTTTTGCTCAAGCAGACATGATTGTTAAAGTTAAAGAGCCTTTAACCGAAGAACGAGCGATGTTGAGAGAAGATCAAATTCTATTTACCTATTTACACCTTGCGCCTGATTTACCTCAAACGGAAGAATTAATTAAAAGCAAAGCGATTTGTATCGCCTATGAAACAGTGACTTCCGATAGTGGAAGCTTACCGCTACTTGCACCTATGTCAGAAGTTGCGGGTCGGATGTCTATTCAAGCCGGAGCACAATGTTTAGAAAAATCTAAATCTGGTCGCGGAATGTTGCTAGGCGGTGTTCCCGGCGTTTCTCCAGCTAAAGTTGTTATCATCGGTGGCGGCGTTGTCGGTTCAAATGCCGCGCAAATGGCGATTGGAATGGGTGCAAATGTCGTTATCCTTGATCGCTCAATCGATGTTTTGCGTCGACTCGATGCTCAATTTGGAGCGCAGTTAGAAACCGTATTTTCAAGTAAAGATGCACTCGATAAGCACGTTCTTTCCGCTGATTTGGTTATTGGCGGCGTTTTGATCCCTGGAGCTGCTGCACCAAAATTAATCACTGAAGATATGATTAAACAAATGAAACCAGGCGCAGCAGTGGTTGATGTTGCTATCGATCAAGGCGGTTGTTTTGCGACGTCTCATGCAACGACTCATGCTGACCCAACTTATATTGTTGATGATGTAGTACACTATTGTGTCGCCAATATGCCGGGAGCTGTACCTCGCACTTCAACCTTCGCTTTAAACAATGCAACGCTTCCCTACATCATCAGTATTGCTGACAAAGGCTACAAAGCCGCTTTGGAAGATGATCAACATTTAATGAACGGCCTAAATGTTCACAAAGGTATCGTTACTTGTGAAAGTGTCGCAACAAATCTAGGTTTTGAATTTGTTGCGCCAGAAGATGCCATCAATATCTAAATCCGTTATATAATTGCCAACAGTTTACACTCAATTATTCAGGCAAATTTTATGTCCTCATTACAAGACCAATTATTAAAAACTGGTTTAGTTAGCAAAGACAAAGCGACTAAAGCTAAAAGTGCAAAGCGAAAACAGGCTAAGATTAATCGCAAGCATAAAATTGAAACAGTCGATGAAGCAAAATTAGAAGCTGAGAATCTGATGGCCGAACAGGCTGAAAAGGCGCGCCAACTTAACCAAGAAAAAAACGCTAAGGCTGAAGAAATAGCCATTGTTGCTCAAATAAAACAATTAATTGAAGTTAATCAACAGTCGTTCGGAAAACCTCAAATAGCTTTTAATTTTACAGACAACGGAATAATTAAAAAACTTGAAGTCTCCAACAAAATTCACAAACACATCACAAACGGACTTCTAGCAATCGCTCGATTTAACCAAAACTATTCTCTAGTCCCAAAAATTGTTGCGGAAAAAATCATGCAGCGTTCCGAAGATTTTATCGTTCCGATAAATATAGAAACCGAAGAAATTGCAGAAGATGATCCTTATGCAGATTATCAAATCCCTGATGACTTAATGTGGTAGTTCGATTTGTTTAATTAATATAGATTACGGCTATTACTGACCACTAATCAAAGTGCCACTTCTATTTTTTCAATAACCTGTTCAATTTTTTTGCCATTCCAATAATAATCATAGTGAGTGGATTGTTTGCAATGGTCAACCGCTTTTGGTCTGAGTACAGCAATACAATCGCGTCTGGGATGACGAACAGAACGATAGACGATCCCCTGCCTGTTTTCTGATTTCATCTTAGCACCAAACAACTGTGAAGCAGAATAATCATCAGGATCGTGTAATTCCAGATAACCATTTCTTATATCAACCATTGGTTTTATAGGCTTGGTAACATAGCAACGCATCGTTATAACTCCAGCCTCCTCGTTAGTATAAGAAAGAAATTTTTCCCTATGATAACGTGTTTCTATAATTGCAGTTGATTTTGTTTGAGCTGCGTAAAATATTCCAAATTGATGGCCATCAGTAAATCGTGATGCTTTGTTAATATGGGTAAAAGCCGCCATAATTGGTGACGAGCCAACACCTGTTACACGATCCTCTTTAGCAACAAGCGATATTTCTCCAATTACCTCCCTAAGCCGGTTGTTTGTACGAGACTCTAAAACAAAGGCTGCATCCATTAATTCGGCATCAATCATATCCTCAAAAAAATTCACGGGGGGAAAGCAAGACGGGATAATACGATATGCAGCTTGCCAATCTAGGCTAATTTCTTTTAGCTCCATTTAGGTTTTAGCACCACTTAGGTGCCTCTTTCGGCATCGAGATATTCTCTGATAATAGCCAAATCGACTATTTTTCCCGACAGCATTCTATCTAATGCAGATTGACCATTAAATAAAGGAGCCGAGTTAGATTTTCGTACCCATTCATTAGCAGCTTTTGTGGTGGGCAGTAAAATCTGTAAATCTTTAAAGATTCCCATTAAATAGCTGATTCTGTCCAGTTGGTCTTGGCTTAAGCTACCGGTGCCTGTTTTTTTTAATTTATGATAGGTAGACTCTGGAATTCCGCCAAGTAAAATCCGCTGTTGGTCGACTTTAAGTTTCCATTTATTCGCTAAACTGAAAAAAAACTGGAGTCCTGCTTTGACTATCGTTTCATTGTCATGCTCGTGACCAAAGCCATGAGTTGTTTTAATTGCCTGAGATTGCATAAAAACCTCCAAAATAACTCTACAACTGGAGTTTACCACTCAAAAACGACAAAAGCAAAGATTGATTGGCGTTTAGTAACCAGCAGATTAACGCTTAAAGGAATGAGCTTTAGCTAATGATAAATGAATAAGATAAATATCCCTATCGATTTAACTTTTTATATGTACCGAAGTTTTTATCGTTTAAATCAAACCGAAGAGCTAAATCACCATTTATCTTGAACACTAGTTTAAAGCATCAAGCATCACTTTTAACATATGCTCGACTTTCAAAGGTTTACCCGTATGTCCATTCATCCCTGCAGCGTAAACATTTTCAACGTCTTGAGGAAGTACATTAGCGGACATGGCAATAATTGGTAGATCTTTATAGTTAGGGCTTTGTCGAAGGTGTTTGGTCGCAGTCAAACCATCCATCACCGGCATTTGGATGTCCATAAGCACAAGATCAAAAGTTGACTGTTCAACCTTATCCAAGGCTTCTTGTCCATCTCTCGCCAAAGAAATCTTCAAGCCAAACTTGGCAAGAATTTTTTGAGCAACCATCAGATTAACTTGATTATCATCAACCAACAAAACTTGCTTACCCGACAATTTGGAGTAGGCATCATTCGATTCCTTGTTTTGTTGAACAAATGGATTGCTTTTTTGGGTAATGCATAAAGGGTCGTCTAATTTATCATCTGAATCAAAAGTTAAATTATTTCTTAAAGCGCCAAAAACTGCTGTAAAATGAAAATCACTGCCTTTATCCTTTTCACTATTAACCCAAATTTTTCCGTTCATTACTGAACATAAATTTTTGCAAATCGCTAAACCTAAACCCGTGCCACCAAACTTTCGTGTTATTGATGAATCGGCCTGACTGTAGGTACCAAAGATCTTTTTTTGTTGCTTCTCGGTCATACCGATTCCAGTATCGGAAACAATAAATTCCAACGTCACTTGGTTTGCGTCTTGATTAACAAGTTCAGCAGATAACTTAATCTCTCCTAGCCTAGTGAACTTAGCTGCATTATTTAACAAGTTTAATAAAATTTGTCCTAACCGAACAGAATCACCTAATATTAAATTTGGGATAGAATCTGAAATATTGGAAGACAATTTTATTCTATTAGCATCAATCGTCAGGCCTATTTGAATACAGATATTGTCTATAATGTTAGCGACTGAAAAGGGAGCAATATCGAGTTTTAGCATACCCGCTTCTACTTTTGATAAGTCCAGAATATCGTCAATTAAAACTAATAGTGATGAAGCAGAGTTGCTAAGGATACGATTATAATTTTGTTGGTCCTTTGACAAACCTGATTCATCAAGAAGCAAAGACATACCAACCACAGCGTTCATTGGCGTTCTAATTTCGTGGCTCATATTTGCCAAAAATTCACCTTTAGCAACACTAGCCGCTTCCGCTTTCTCTTTGGCTATTTCTAAACGATGTTCAACTTTGGTTCGCTCAGCAATTTCAAACTGTAATCGTCGATTGGAGCGGCTCACAAACAGTATAATAAAAACTAGCACACTGGCGATTGGAACTGACCAAAGTAAATAGGTTTTTATATCTGTACCAACGGTCACTTTCAACGCCAGCCAATTGTTAGCAATCGCCGACCTTTGTTTGCTGTCGATGGTATCCAATGCTTTGTTAATCATTGGAATGATTTCTGCGAGATCTTTGCGAACAGCGATCGCTACTTCAAACTTTTCTGGAAGAATAGCCACTACTTTTAAATCGTTTAAATTATTGGTATTTATTTGATGAGTTACTACCGCCAAGTTTTGAACAAAAGCGTCTATTTTTCCGTTATTCAAATCGATTAACCCGTCTTTAGTCGTGTTATATAATACTCGTTCAAGTTCACCATGTGTCTGCTGTAAAAACTCCTCCGTCGGAGAGCTTTTGATCACCCCCACTTTTTGCCCTTGTAGTTCACTCAACTCTTGAATCAAAAAAGCATCTTTACGAGTCACAATAACCATGGGGAAAGACAAATAGGGTTGACTGAATGACAAGAATTCTTTTCTTTGCTCTGTAATGGTCACAGCGGGAAGAATATCGATTTCGCCTAACTTGGCTTTATCTAATACTTCAGTCCACGAGAGTCCCTTTTGTATTTCTGTTTCTATATTAAGTTTAGAAGAGATTAGTGAGATGTACTCTGAACTAATTCCCGAGTGCTCGCCCTCGGAATTTATATAATCAAATGGTTCCCAAGATGGATCAACGCCAAGTGAGAAAGATGAGTTATTTTTAAGCCAATTTCGCTGCTCTAAATTAAGCGTTGGCAACCAAGAGCCTGTTGACAATCCATAAAATGGTGCTACTCCTGGCAACCATGTCTTTTCCAGTTCAATTAATTTAGATAAAGGTATCTTTAAAATTCCTTTATTAATTAAGTTCAAGATTTCAGAGTTACCTGATGGAACCAACGCTCGAACGTCATTTCGCTCGATCGTTTCATCGCCTAATTTTACAGTGCCAATTAGTCCCATTTTCCCTAGTTGATTGTAAACATCTGGTATTTCATCAACAAATAAAAATATTTCACCTTCAAGTAATGCATGAATCATTTGATCGACTTGGTCGAACAGAAGAACTTCAATATTAGGAAATTTGTTCTTCAAGGTTTCATCATTAGTTGCGTTTTTTTTAATTCCAATTTTGACGTTACTCAGCTGTTCAATTAAAGGAATATTTTCTAGCTCAGCTAAGTAGAACGCACCAGTTTTAACCTGATGAATAGGTAAAGAAAGATCGCTTGGATTGTAGTCGGAATGATTGTGATAAATGCCTGCAAAAAAATCAATGTGTTCGGGTAATTTTTCAGCAGACGGGATTTCGGTAGGTACAAATGTCACTGTTAGATCATTTGCTTTTGCCCATAATCGCCAATATTCGACATGTAAGCCCGTTGCTCGGCCATTTGGTAATACCATGCTAAGCGGAGGGTTGTTTGGCTTAAAACCGACAATAATATTGGTTTTTGTCAGTGATTCTTCTTTCGCTAAAATAGAAGTGTGCATAAAAAACACACAACAAAAAAACAAATAAATTAGAAAATATTTAACAAGTTTCATATATCACGAATAGGGCTCTTAGTATTAATTAGCTGATTTAAACGCAAATTAGGCTCTATAAAACAAGCAGTTATTATTTCAGCCCGTAGCCACCTTATAGAACAACCTAGTAGTCTTGTCAATTATAAACCGTCCACGATTCCCCAACCTAGTCTTCCGTTATTTCTCAACTAGGTTTAATAATCGCCATAAAATTATTGGTGTACTATTCAAGCCCTAGTGTAAACATTATGATAATGATCCCTAACTCAGTAAAACCCTTGATAAAAATCGTTATCTTTAGTGGAATAAACCCAAAGTTAACCAGCAGTGTACCAAAAAGCAGAAACTACAAAATTGGAGTGAGGCGGGGCTTTATGAGCTAAATGGGAGGCGACCAAAACGATGCCCCAAATAATAGTGAGGATTTCTAAATCGCTCATCGCAATCCGTGCATTTGTGCTTAATACAAATATTCTACTAGCTTAACTGACAATTAAAACCTGCCGGTGTTTTTGTTTGCGATCACTCTCATTCCTAATCAATAGGTACATTATTTAGCGGTGATTATCTACTCATTATTAAAACTTTCAAGGTCATTAGCACTAATTATTATTAAAGCCCGTGAATTAGGCTGGAAGTGATAACCTATCAAGGTTAAAATCCACCTCCAAATGATTTCAGAATTTTTATTTAGAGGTAAGCAATGAGCGAGCATTGGTCAATATCTGCATTACTTGATGGAAAAGTATCTGCGGGTAATCAAGTTACCGTAAAAGGTTGGATAAGAACAAGAAAAGACTCAAAAGCGGGTTTTTCTTTTATTAATCTGCATGACGGTTCCTGCTTCAATCCAATTCAAATCATCGCGCCAGCTGAACTAGATAATTACAACTCGGAAATACTTGCTGCGACCACTGGCGCATCTTTAGTAGTCACTGGGGAATTAGTAGCCTCCCAAGGCAAAGGACAAAGTTTTGAAATTCAAGCATCTGAAGTCCAAGTCTTAGGTTTAGTTGAAGATCCTGCAAGTTATCCAATTCAACCAAAACCTCATACCATGGAATACCTGCGTACCGTGGCGCACCTTCGCCCAAGAACTAATGCAATCGGTGCTGTCACACGGGTTAGAAACTGTCTTGCACAAGCGACTCACCGTTTTTTACATGGTGAAGGTTTTAATTGGATCCACACGCCAATTATCACCGCCAGTGATTGCGAAGGTGCCGGAGAAATGTTTCGTGTTAGTACCCTAGACCAAAACAATTTACCACGGCTGGAAAATGGTGATGTCGATTATTCACAAGATTTTTTTGGTAAAGAATCATTTCTCACTGTTTCAGGTCAATTAAACGTAGAGGCATATTGTTTAGCAATGTCTAAAGTTTACACCTTTGGGCCAACCTTCCGTGCAGAGAACTCTAATACAACTCGACATTTAGCTGAATTTTGGATGGTAGAGCCCGAAATCGCTTTTGCCGATCTTCAAGAAAACGCCAAGGTCGCCGAAGCGATGATGCAATATATATTTAAAGCCGTACTCGACGAGCGAGAAGATGACATTGCCTTTTTTAATCAAAGAATTGATAAAACCGTTATTTCTCGACTCGAAAGTGTTGTTACCAATGATTTCGAACGTATGGAATATACCGATGCGATTAAGATTCTTGAGAATAGTAACAAGAAATTTGAATTTCCTGTTTCTTGGGGAACTGATCTTCAATCAGAGCATGAACGATACTTGGCGGAGGAACACGTTGGAAGACCAATCATTCTGATGAATTACCCCAAAGATATCAAAGCTTTTTACATGCGCATGAACGACGATGAGAAAACCGTTGCCGCGATGGATATTCTTGCACCGGGTATCGGCGAGCTTGTTGGTGGTAGCCAGCGGGAAGAACGATTAGATCGATTTGATGCGCGTCTTGATCAGATGGATTTACCCAAAGAAGATTACTGGTGGTATCGAGATCTAAGACGTTACGGCACGGTACCTCATTCAGGTTTTGGGCTAGGGTTTGAACGAGCTGTTCTCTATGCGACTGGAATGCAAAATATAAGAGATGTTATTCCGTTTCCTCGTTCGCCAAATAGTGCGGATTTTTAAATTATTTGATTGCGGTGGAAACACCGCATTTTTACCTGCATTAAACCCATGTAACAAAGGCTTTAAGTTCAACTTTAGGAGCCGATTTTTTATCCCCTTCTTCTTGGCCTAAATAGACAAAGCCAACAATCGATTTATTGCTATCTATACCGAGTTCGTCCATTAACATTCGATTAAAAGCGAGAGTTCCGGTACGTCATATCGCACCAATATTAAAAAAATGCGCTGCTATAATTAAGTTTTGAACACTTGCTCCTGCCGATAATACTTGTTCTACATCGGGTACTTTTGGGTGCGACTTTATCAAAACTGAGCAAATTTTAGACAAAAAAAAGCCCGATTTATTCGGGCTTTTTAATATGGCGTCCCCTAGGGGGTTCGAACCCCTGTTACCGCCGTGAAAGGGCGGTGTCCTAGGCCTCTAGACGAAGGGGACTTAAGACTTTTTCTTGAAAAGAAACAAGTTTTTTAACCGTCACTCCTCAAGAGCGCGCCATTCTATAGTCACTTAGTCTAGTTGTCAAAAGCTATTTTAATAATTTTAAAATTTTTTTTAAAAGCTAGTTTAATTGATTCTAGTTAGCTTCCCATTAATTAGCTCATAGCGTGTTTGCATTGATTCTGCTAACTGTAAATCATGGGAAACAATCAAAAAGCTGGTCGCTTCATCACGATTAAGATCAAAGATCAACTGATTGACCGATTGTGCGGTTTTTAAATCTAGATTACCGGTCGGTTCATCGGCAAGAATACAAGCTGGTCTAGTTACCATTGCTCTTGCGATGGCTATTCGCTGTCTCTCTCCTCCGCTTAGCTCAGATGGCGTATGAGTTTTTCTATCAATCAAACCCACTTTTTGAATAATCTGCTCTGCTCGCTCTCTGGATTTTTTTTCGCTCATGCCGCCAATAATTAAAGGTATAGTGACATTTTCAAGTGCCGTAAATTCAGCAAGTAAGTGATGGAATTGATAGACAAATCCGAGCTTTTTATTCCTCAATTCACCCTGCTTTTTTATTGAAAGTTTGTGAATATCTTGACCGGCAACAATCACTTCGCCTTCATCTGGCGAATCCAGCCCTCCAAGAATATGCAATAAGGTACTTTTGCCAGATCCCGAGCTACCAACCACTGAGACCATTTCACCTTGATTAATGCTGATATCAACGCCTTTCAAAACTTCTACATATTTTTCACCATCCTGAAATATTTTGCGAATTCCTTTGGCTGACAAAATAGGAGAAGTATTTTGACCATTAATAGTGTTATCTACATTATCCTTATCTGTTTTGATCAGGCCTGTATTGGTCGTATCTGTACTAGTCATATCTAAACTATTCATATCTTAGCGCCTCGGCCGGTTTTGTCTTAGATGCTTTCCATGCTGGATATAAGGTAGCAAGCGTACTCATAATTAATGCAGCCACTGAAATATTGATAACATCAGACCATTTCAAAACTGAAGGCAAAAATCCGATAAAATACACATCTCCAGGTAACACCTGAACTCCCCATAATTGTTCGATAAACGCGACCACGTCTGCTAGATTCGACGCTAAAGCAATTCCTCCAATAACGCCGATAATGGTTCCAATAATTCCATTTAAACTACCTTGGACGACAAATATTTTCATTATCGTCATAGGAGACGCTCCTAAGGTTCTAAGTATTGCAATATCTGACTGTTTATCGGTAACCACCATGACTAAGGTGCTAACAATGTTAAATGCTGCCACGGCAATAATAAACGCGAGCAAAATAAACATCATTTTCTTTTCCATTTGCACTGCTTTAAATAACGTGCCGTGAGTATAATTCCAGTCAGAAACGTAAAACTCATCGCCCACTAAATCCCTTAAATCAAATGCAGTAAAGGCGGCGTCAAGTACATTGTTAGTGGTGACTCGTAAGTTCGACACCTTGTTCCCTTTGCGGGTTAGCACCGCTGCGTCTTTGATATGGATCATTGCCAGCATTCCATCGAGTTCAGATTTAACTTCAAACAATCCAACCACTCTAAATCGTTTATAACGTGGAGATATGCCTGCAGGAGATATAGTTGCTCCGTCAGCCAACAGCAACGTCACCTTATCGTTTAAACTTAAGCCCAAACTACTTGCCATACTAATGCCCAAAATAATGCCGAACTCACCAGGTTTAAGAGAATCTAACTCGCCAGCGATCATATAATTATCGACAATTGAGACTGCCTTTTCTTTGCTTGGCAATATCCCCTGTACCAAACCATATTTGGTATAACCTTGATGGCGAAACATTGCTTGCGCATCAATGAACGGAGCTGCGGCAACCACCTTAGGATGTTCTAACACTTTTTTCTCGAGCGATTGCCAATCTTCGAAACCATCGCCTCGATCACCAACGACTATATGAGGAACCATGCCCAAGATACGTTCTCTTAATTCTGTTTCAAAACCATTCATTACCGACATAACGGTTATAAGCACAACAATTCCAAGCGCAATCCCTAGCATACTGATAAGCGAAATAAAGGAAATAAAATTGTTGTCTTTTTTGGCTCGCGTATATCTAAGTCCGATCATCAGTGGTACTGATTTTTTCATATTGTTCCTAACTATCTAGTAATAAGATTTATTCAAATGGCGACTTATTTGCTCTATTTGACGATATAATGACAAAGAAGAATTTTAACAACCGATTAAGTGACTAAAAAGCAGTTTCGACAAACTAAGCGATTTAATTATTAGTTTAGAGTGAAAATCGGTCTTCGTCAGGCCAATAGTACATTTAATTGTTCAAAACTATGCTATAAATATTAAAGAGTTTACATAAATGGTACATTTAGTGAGTCAATCAAGAACAAAACCAGGTGACGAAAGACGTCAATATTTTAGAATTAAAAATCGTTTGTTTATGGGTTACGAACTGCTTGATTCAGACCAAGGTTTTTCTGGCTCAAATGAGGACAACTCCAAGTCGTTGCCTTTTGCTCATTTACTTGAGGAACTAAACGCTTTAGTTAAAGCCAATAATTCACATATTGAATCCCTAAATTCTCAGCAGCAACTCACTGTCGAACATCTTAATAACCTGAACGCAAAAATTGCCCAATTAACTCAGTATATGATTCAGAGCTTAAACCTTCGCTACAACGACCTACTCGAAGTTGATTTAAGCGGAGGTGGTATTCGATTTAATTCCGACCGCTCTATGGTTATAGGTCAGAAATTAAAACTTGAGCTAGTTCTTGTACCTGAATATTATTATTTGGTTGTTTATGGTGAGGTTGTTGATTGTCAACCAATTGACAATGGTTTTGAACTAGGCATTGTCTTTGATCAAATTAAAGAAGCCGATCGAGATGCGATTATTAGGCATGTTTTTAAAAGTCAGTCAGCACAACTTCGAGCAGAAAAACAAAATAACTCTCAAGCAGAATGAGAATTAGTCAGCAGATGATAGAATTATATCTTTAAATCAGTAGGTTATAATAGTATATTAATGCAAAGTCGAGATATGGAGAACCCCATGAAAAGTCTGATTTCAACAAAAATGAATTTAATCTACCAAGCAAAAATCCTACTATTTGCTACAGGTATAGGCTTTAGCGGCTGGTCAGTTGCTGACATTCTACCAATGCCAGTATCTCAACAAGGCGAGCAATCAATTCAAACACCTAGAAATGGTCTGAGTAAGGAAAAAACCCAAGCTATTTTTGGTGAGCCATTACAGAAGATCTCGCCTGTAGGTGAGCCACCTATCAGCAAATGGGTGTACCCTGATTTTACCGTTTATTTCGAGAATAATATCGTTTTACATGCGGTTTTGAATAGACGTTAGTCCACTTCTATCTCTTCGACTTGAGTTTCTTCAACTTAAGTCTCTTCGACTTGAATATCTTCAATTTGCAACCGCTGAGTTGGATAAGCCATCTCAGCGTGATTCATTTCAATAATTTTTGCTACTTCTAATAAGATATCTTGTTTAATCTGGTGAAACTTAATCCAATCAGTCGTTTTAGTAAAGGTGTAGATAAAAAAATCAACCGAAGAATCATTGAACTGATTTAGGTTTACGATCAGGGTTAGGTTAGAATCTATTTCTGAATGTCCGATTAGCATTTCTTTTACCTGCTTGACGATATGCGTTGTTTGAGAAATATCGTCATATCTAATTCCAAAAGTTTCATAAATACGTCGATTGGTCATGCGAGAAGGGTTTTCAACAGTAATACTATTAAATATCGCATTTGGTACATACAAAGGACGCTTATCGAATGTTCGAATGCGCGTCTGACGCCAGCCAATATATTCGACTGTTCCTTCGATTTCCCGATCACTCGAACGTATCCAGTCACCTACTGCAAAAGGCCGATCTAAATAGATAATCAGACCTCCGAAAAAGTTTGCTAATAGATCTTTAGCGGCAAAACCAATCGCTATACCACCGATACCCCCAAAAGCTAACACCGCGCTTATACTTACTCCTAAATTTTGAAGAATAAGCAATAGCGTTGTAATCGTGACCGATACTCGTAACAGTTTGCTAATAGCTTCAATGGTTGACTTATCAAGTTTTTTATCTGCGACACGATGAGCGTTACTGTTAATAAGATTCTGTTCTGCGTTAGTGATAAAGCGAACTAATGACCATGAAACTATGACTACGATAAAGACATCTCTTAATTCTTCTTTAAGCGGAAAATTCAAAAGATAGTTGACAATAATCCAAGTACCCACCCCCCAAATCAGCAATGTGATCGGCTTGGAAATGGCTATAACGATGGCATCATCCCATTCGTTTTTTGTTTTCTTGAGCTGTTGATCCAACTTTCTAAATATTCGGCGCCAGATGAAATTGACCAATAAGGTAATAAAAACTGCGAGAAACATTTGAAAGATAAAAACGTTGTCGCCAACATTTGTTTCTAGCCACTGATTAAAATTTGTTAGTTCCATTGATTAAGCCTGTTTCAAGTGGGCATATTATATGTAAACGAGAATTCTACAGTGAAGGGGCGAATAGGTAAATTGTCTTTATCTTGTTTTAAGTAAACACATAAAAAATCTCGCCGAAGCGAGATTAATTGATTGGTTCAATTGCCAACTGATTAAATCTAATCAGTCTTTCCCATCAATTGTTTTTTCATTTGAGAATTTAGAGGCTTATCACCGAGCCAAGTTTTCAAAAATGCTTTATAAAATAATTTACCTGGGATACTTCCTTTTTTGACACCATCAATACTGACTAAGGTTCCTTCTAAAGGATCGAAATCGATACAAACGTCATCACCTTGTCTAATGCTAGAATTCCAGATTTTGTTGAATTGACTAACTAAAGGTGCCAAAATTTCTAGTTCAGATTCGGAGTGATTAACAGTAATACCAAGATTAATCGCTCTTATGATTGCTTGTGGAGAAATAGAGTCATTGGTTTTAATCACAAAACGTTTCGCGCCAGCACTCTCAATAACTTCTTTAACTGACTGAGCATCATTTTCTAGATATAAACCACCCACGTATATAGCTTGTCTCGCATTTGATTTAGTCGCCGCACCTTTGAGTCTGAGCTCAGCACCACCGGGAGAGAGAGTAATAACTTCTTCAAGGTCAACAGCAGTTAGCGGGTCAGCAGCAGAAAAGGGGATATAGATAATAAAAGCAGAAACAAGGAGAACAAAAAAATTATTCACAGCAACACCTAATATTCAAGTTTAAGTAACAACATCAACCTATTGATATACTTATTGTTATTCTTATTTACTAACGAATCAATCTGATCAGATTATTTCGTTAACAAAGAAGAATACAACAACCAACTTCCTGTTGCAATTATATTAGATCAACAATGAGTTCATTACTTGGTGTTAGATCACAAATTTGATGGATAGTTCAATATAATTTCTCTCGCTCTACAACTATCAATTATTCGCTATTACTATTCCAGACAAAGAAAAGTATAAAACTTGTGCTACTACTAAAAGACGTTTATTCTTTGACTGGTGTAAATAGCTTACAACTAACTGCTACCTTTTTCTGGACAATGTTAGTCGAGACTATGTTAGTCAAAGTGATTCAACCAACTAAACAAATACTATAGGTATCTACGATGGATAAAAACGTCATATCAAAACCTAAAGGGTTGCTATTTAATCGTGCCGCGCGATTAGCGACCGTAATAGGAGCAAGCTTATTAACCTTAGCCTGCCAACCAAACGAACAAGCGACTAAGCCTGAAGAATCTAAACCAAAAGCTGTCACTGCTGCTGACGCAGTAAAATACGTTGCTGACGCAGAAAGATCTCTCGAGGCCAATTATGAAATGATAGCTAAAGCTTATTGGGTTCAGGCAAACTTTGTTACTGACGACACCAGTGCTCTGGCCGCAAAAGCAGGTGAGGAAGCCACAAAGAAAAGTGTGGCACTTGCACTTGGAACAAAAGCATTCAAAGACCTAGAAGTTGATTACGATACTCAAAGAAAACTCGATGCCCTTAAATCGGGACTGGTAATCCCTGCTCCCGCCGATGATGCAAAAACGAAAGAACTATCAAAAATTACTGCTAATTTAGATGCAACCTACGCAAAAGGATGTACTGAAACTGGCGAATGTTTTGATCTTGGCTCATTAAGTAAGACCTTAGCAAGTTCAAATGATCCTGATGAAATGTTAGCAGCGTGGAAAAACTGGCGTAAGGTTTCACCTCAGATGAGAAGCAGCTATCAGCGAATGGTCGAAATAGCTAATGAAGGCTCTAGACAACTAGGTTACGCTGATACAGGTGCGCTTTGGCGCTCAAAATATGATATGCCTGCAGATGATTTTGCTAAAGATATGGATCGTGTTTGGGAACAAGTGAAACCGCTCTACGACTCTTTACAATGTCACGTGCGTGCAAAACTAAATGAGAAATATGGTGATGATGTTGTTTCACTGACTCAACCGATCCCCGCTCATTTGTTGGGGAATATGTGGGCCCAAACTTGGGATAATGTCTATAATGATGTTGCTCCAAAAACTGATACGCCTGCAATTGATGTAACAAAGCGTCTTGAAATTAAAGGCTATGACGAAATGGCAATGGTAAGAACCGCAGAAGGCTTTTTTACTTCTCTAGGTTTTGAACCTCTGCCTGACTCTTTCTGGACTAAGTCTTTGTTTGTTAAACCAAGAGATAGGGCTGTTCAATGTCACGCGAGTGCATGGGATCTCAGCACAACCGACTATCGAATTAAAATGTGTATTAATAAAACGGGTGAAGACTTTTCTGTCATTCATCATGAATTAGGACACAATTTCTATCAACGTGCATATAACTTAAAACAAGACTTTCTTTATAGAAATAGTGCCAATGACGGTTTCCATGAAGCGATTGGCGATACTATCTCTCTTTCAATTACGCCAAAATACTTAAAACAAATTGGTCTAATTGATAAAGAACCAGATGCCGCAGGTGATTTGCCTTTCTTAATGAAAAAAGCTTTAGAAGGTGTTTCTTTCCTACCTTTCGGTTTGTTAGTCGATAAATGGCGTTGGGGCGTATTCAACGGCGAAATTCCAGCCGATCAATACAACAAAGGTTGGTGGGATTTAAGGGAAAAATATCAAGGCGTAAAAGCGCCAATTGAACGTACAGAATCTGATTTTGATCCAGGCGCAAAGTATCATGTTCCGGGTAATACCCCCTACTCTCGTTATTTCCTCGCTCGAATTTTACAATTTCAATTTCATCGTGAACTTTGTAAAATTTCTGGCAACGAAGGACCTCTGCACCGATGTTCTATCTATGGAAACAAAGAGGCCGGCGCAAAACTGATGGCGATGCTAGAAATGGGATCAAGCAAACCATGGCAAGATGCTTTAGAGGCGATGACTGGTCAAAGAGAAATGGATGCAACAGCTATTATTGACTATTTTGCACCATTAAAAACTTGGTTAGATGAGCAAAATAAAAGCAGACAGTGTGGTTGGTAAGCGGTTATTTCTAACTATGAGAAGTGAGTGAATATATCATTTTCTTACTATAAAAAAGCTCTGTAATAACAGAGCTTTTTTTATGTCCTAAAATAAAAAGCTAATAGCCATCAGAGAATAATACCAGCTGCACACCTTGCATTGACCAAACCGACCGTCCACCTGTTGGAACTGGCATTTGTCTATATTTTAAGCTGCCATCTTCATTGGTTTTAGTATTTAAACACTCCACCATCTTTTTCACGAATTCACTCGCGGCAACTTCTGTCTTCCAGCTTCTATAACCATCAGGCCACTCTAAACTCATTTCGCGAGGACGAGTCCCCCCCCAACCCGCGACAATACCTAAATGAGGAAAACGATCTTCTAAACTCTCATAACCCGCTTCAACTAATAAAAAATCAAGCCTCGATAAGATTGCGGTTGATACTCGGCTATTCCAACAAATCATCGGCGTACGTCCCGGCACCTTATTTAACCAATGAGTAGCAAAAGAAGCCAATAGCGACCAACCACTATTCATTTTTGCAGAGCTACCAACATCTTTATCGAGTGCTGCCTTCATAACCGCATAAACATTTTGCCAAGTCACATCTTTTTGTGGCGTTCCAGCTTGTAAGAAAATTTCCTCAGTGGTTTTTACTGCAAGCTCTTTGTCTTCAGAGTTCCATTCAACACCCTCTTCAATTCCTCTTGCTAGTAATTCAGCCCGGTACATTAATGCATCTGCAGAGTGAGATACCTGCATCAAACCATTGCGAGGCTTTGGCCAAAAAAATGATTCTAAACGATCATGCCAACTGCTAACGGCATCAGCAACTGGCTGTCGTTGGTACATAGGAGTAAAAGGATCTTCATCAATCCAAGCCACTAACGCTTCTGCGAATTCTTCATCCGAAGCACCTTTCGCCGGTACCTCTGGTGGATAAATATCTTCGCCAATAACAACCAGACCTGCATCATCTATTATCACTGGTTCTTGACTAGGCGTTTCTATATCAGCCTGTATTCTCGCTTCTGCATAAGCGGTAAACATATCTTGCTCTAAAAAGGTTAACGAATCCCAGTAATCCAGAGCTTGATCGGTTAAACGTACGCCCTCAGGGGTATCTTCATCATTCAATTTTGTATGACGAATAATATCAGGGTTCATTAGAAAAAAAGCATCATCGATCTGAGTAGAATCTCGATAAGACCAAGGAACCATCAATCGCGCTGCCACTTCCAAACAGAAACGGTCGCCATCCTCAATAATTTGATATAATTTATCATCACTTTGACCAACTGGCATCTTACCTTTGCGCCATTCATCCTGCTGACCAAAACGCTTAAACCACACCTTCCACGCTCCAACAAATAGAGCTTTTGGAATTTGGTAATGCTTTGCTCGCGGAAAAATCATTCTTTTCATTAGACCATCCTATTTAATAAGTCCGATTCTATGTTGCTAATACTAAAGGTTTTTTCTTAAATATCAAAGATGTTATTCATTTTGCGCTTGTTAAAACTAACTATAGTCCATACTCGCCTTGAATATTAGTTTTTAACAACAAAAGAAACTAAAAATTTGAATCTATATCAATGGTGATAACAATGCCAATTAAATCCTAGATGAGTTAAAATGCGACGTCATAACTTGATTCTATTTACGAGGAACCTTCATGGAACTTTCTGCTTTGACCGCCATTTCATCGGCTGATGGACGTTACGGTAGCAAAACCAAAGAGCTACGCGCTATATTTAGTGAGTTTGGACTAATCAAATACCGTGTGACCGTTGAAGTTAGATGGCTTCAAGCACTGGCAAATTGCGATGCGATTACCGAAGTCCCAGCATTTAACGAATCGACTGACGCACTACTCAACAAAATCATCAATCAATTCTCTATTAAAGATGCGCAGCGTGTAAAAGATATTGAACGAACGACCAATCATGATGTAAAAGCCGTGGAATATTTCTTAAAAGAAAAAACTGCCAAAAATAATGAAATCAGCGCAGTTAGTGAATTTATTCATTTTGCCTGTACCTCGGAAGATATTAATAATTTATCCTATTCCTTAATGCTTAAAGAAGCAGCCATTGTCATCAGTAATCAGCAAGATGAAGTAGTTAATTCAATTGCCGATTTAGCCCATGAATATGCAGATGTCCCGTTAATGTCCCGTACACATGGACAACCAGCTTCCCCGACAACCTTAGGCAAAGAAATGGCAAACGTAGTTGCAAGACTACAACGTCAACAATCTCAGTTTGGCAATGTTCAACTTATGGGTAAAATTAATGGAGCTGTTGGAAACTATAACGCACATATTTCAGCTTACCCCGAAGTTGATTGGCCGGCGTTTGCTCAATCTTTTATTGAAGGTTTAGGCTTAACTTGGAACCCTTACACCACACAAATTGAACCGCATGATTACATTGCAGAATACTTTGATGTGATTAGTCGCTTCAATGTTATCTTGATCGATTTTGACCGTGATTTGTGGGGCTACATAGCACTTGGTCATTTTAAACAAAAAACGGTCGCTGGCGAGATCGGCTCTTCGACCATGCCCCATAAAGTTAATCCGATTGACTTTGAAAACTCAGAAGGCAATTTGGGGATCGCAAATGCATTATTTACCCATCTTGGCCAAAAATTGCCTATCTCTAGATGGCAAAGAGATTTAAGTGATTCAACCGCTTTAAGAACCTTAGGCTTAGGTGTCGCCCACTCTTTAATCGCTTATAAGTCAACACTCAAGGGGATCTCTAAATTAGAAGTTAATACGCAATCGCTTAATCAAGAATTAGACCAAAACTGGGAGGTGCTTGCTGAGCCCATTCAAACAGTGATGAGACGTTATGGAATCGAAAAGCCTTATGAAAAGCTTAAAGAGTTAACTCGCGGGAAACGTGTCGATCAGCAAGGAATGCAAGAATTTGTTGACCAGCTTGATTTACCAGAAAGTGTAAAAGAATCATTAAAAGCGTTAACTCCAGCCAATTACATTGGCAACGCAATTGAACAAGCCAAAAGTATTTAACATCCAACCGATGATATTCTTTCTAGGGTTCATCGGTTAGATTTTTAGCTATGTTTGATATAGATTTTACTCAAATAGACAAATCCAAATTTTTAGAGAAGTATTGGCAAAAAAAACCTTGCCTCTTTAAAAATGCTTTTAACCATCCTCCAAACTATTTGTCTGCCGATGAGCTCGCTGGTTTGTCGTTAGATGAAGAGATTGAATCTCGAATCGTTCAATTCAATTCAAAAATTGCACAATGGTCTTTGGAACACGGACCATTTGAAGATTCTCGTTTTTCTCTTTTGCCCGATTCAGATTGGACCTTACTTGTGCAAAGTATTGATACATGGTGCCCTGATTCAAGACAATTGCTTAACTATTTCAATTTTATTCCTCGATGGCGACTTGATGACATAATGGTCAGTTATGCAACCAAGGGAGGTGGTGTTGGACCTCACGCAGACAATTACGACGTTTTTTTAATTCAAGGGGAAGGAAAAAGACATTGGCGAGTCGGTAGAAAAGGTGATACATCTAAACCAAAAAACATCATCGACGGAATGATTCATCTCGAAGAATTTGAAGCAGTTATCGACGAAATAATGCAACCGGGTGATATGCTTTATATTCCGCCTGACACTCCTCATTGGGGAATATCGGTCGGTGAGTCAATCGGCTATTCTGTTGGTTATCGTAGTATTCAAACAAATCAAATGCTCGCTCTAGTAACAGAAAGACTTGCTGAAAAAGTGGACAATGAACAATTTTTTTCTGATGCTTATCGAAACAAACCAAACTACTCCAATCAATTTGAATCACAAGTCGTCGAATGGGCACAGCAAGAACTCGTTAAACTCTCTAAAGATCCCGAACTTTTAACTGAGCTGTTAGCGAGACAATTAAGCTTATCAAAACTAGGGCTTTATCATAAAACAAATGATGATATTTCCTCAAAGATTCAGCAAAATTCTATCGTTCGATTAAACGAAGCGTTAACTGTCACTTGGCGAATCAGCAAGCAAAAAGTTCTTCTATACATCGAGGGCGATTGTTTTGAATTTGAACTAGAGCACCAACAATGGATAGAAAAACTATCCTCTTTTTCTCCAGTAAAAATCGATCAAATTTATCTAACACCAACTTTTGAAAACTTGCTGTCTAGCGGTTATTTAAATTATATACCCGTTCCACTTCAAGATGCTTGTTTCAGTGCTCAGCTAGAAAATCTGAACAAGGCACATCTCGCAGGGAATGGCTAGTCCTTTCCAAGGGATGTAACACCGTACAGGTTTTCTAGCTGAACACCCATAGGGCAAGGCTATAAACAACCATCTTTTTTGTTAAGTAATTTTCAGCTAGAATAACTAGCCCAAAAATCACTTGCCTCAAATATGGCTGTTTATAGCCTTGCTGAATCATGCATCTTGAAGTGGAACGGGTATAGATAGCTTCCTATATAAACCAGACCTATTGCTAGAAAAGTTTTTATACTGATTAGCTATCGAAAGACTGACTGGTTATCTGTTACAATCCAGACCAATTCAATTAGGTTAACAATAAGCAATTCATGTCAGATTTTTCTTCTAAGATAGAGGCAATTGTCGGTAGCAATCACTTATTAACGGATCCATCGAACCTTAATAACTACGGTCAGGATTGGAGCGGACTCTTCCAGCCCGCTCCCTCTATAATCGTTAAACCAGCTAATACTGATGAAGTCGCTAAGCTTGTGACGCTAGCCTATGAAAATAATGTTGCCATTGTTCCATCGGGAGGTCGTTCTGGACTTAGCGGAGGTGCTGTAGCCACTAATCAAGAAATGGTTTTATCTCTCGAGCGTTTAAATTCGATATCGAACTTTAATCCCGTTGACCGCACAGTAACTTGCGGTGCAGGTGTGATAACCGAGCAATTACAAAATTTTGCAGAGGAACAAGGGCTCTATTACCCAGTCGATTTTGCGTCAGCAGGTTCAAGTCAACTTGGCGGAAATATTGCGACTAACGCTGGAGGTATTAAGGTTTTAAAATACGGCCTGACTCGAGATTGGGTTGTTGGTTTAACCTTTGTGACCGGAAAAGGCGAAGTATTAAAGCTGAATAATGGGTTGGTTAAAAACGCCACTGGTTACGATTTACGTCATTTAGTTATAGGTAGTGAGGGGACGCTAGGAGTAATAACGGAAGCCGAGATGTCGCTCACTGTCCCCCCAAAAGAACCAACGGTGATGTTGCTAGCATTAGATGAATTAGAAGATGTATCAAATTTGTTGGTTCACTTTCAGTCTTCGATTGACCTATTAGCCTTCGAGTTTTTCTCGCAACAAGCTTTAGATAAAGTCATTGAGCATCGCTCTCTCAAAACGCCCTTTGCTGATCAATCCCATTTTTACGTGCTAATAGAATTCGAAGCGAGTAGCGAAGAAGCGATGGATATTGCTCTTGAAGCTTTTGAAACAGCCGCAGAAAAAGGTTGGTTAGTCGATGGTTTAATCAGCCAAAGCCAGCAGCAAGCTGATGAAATGTGGCAATACCGTGAAGGAATTTCCGAGTCGATTTCTCATTATCCGCCCTATAAAAATGACATAGCCGTTAAGCCATCGCAGGTTGGCGAATTTCTTCTTAAGGTCGACCGATTTGTAAACACTAATTATCCGGATTTTGAAAATATTTGGTTTGGTCACATTGGTGACGGCAATTTGCACTTAAACATTCTTAAACCTAAAGATTTATCAATTGAGCAATTTAAACAACAATGCGCCCAAGCAAATCCGGAAATATTCGCTATTTTAAAAGAGTTTAACGGCAGCATCTCCGCAGAGCACGGCGTTGGTCTACTTAAAAAGGCCTATTTAGAATACTCAAGAACCTCGATTGAAATTGAATTGATGCGAGCAATTAAAAAGATTTTTGACCCCAAAAACATTATGAATCCGGGTAAACTTTTTAAATGATTGCCTTAATCGCAAGCATATTTGCACTAGGTATAGGTCCTTTGATCTACCAAACTTTTGGGCCAATGAAACGTACTGATAAGATTGTCAGTGGTTTTATATTGCTCGTAATAACCGCTACTTTGTTTACCGAAATACTACCTGATGCTTTTGCGATGATTGGAATATTGGCGATACTCCTTGCTCTTTTGGGTTTTGTAGGGCCTACTTTGATCGAAAAGCAGTTTACAAAATCTGCAACTAAAACACATTTACTCACCATACTTCTTGGTATTTTAGGTCTAATTATTCATGCGAGTATAGATGGCGCTGCACTGCACGGAGTTGAAGTGTCGAATCAGCATGACAATCTTACGCTTGCTATTATCCTTCACAGACTTCCTGTCGGCTTAACCATTTGGTGGTTATTAAGACCTCTCATTGGCGAGCGATACGCCCTATTAACACTCATTGCGATGGCAATTGCTACTAGTGCAGGTTTCCTCCTGAGTATGCAAATAAATGAACTCCACTCTAGTTCCACTATGCTCGCTTTACAAGCGTTTATTAGTGGTTCCTTGTTGCACGTGGTTTTTCACAAACCCCATGACGACGGATGTATGCATACCAGTCAAACTCATGAACATTCCCATAATCATCAACAAACAAACAAATCAAGCATTAAAAACGGATTCCCTGACCGATGGGAAACACTTGGAATGTTTATCGGATTGATTACAATGTTATTATTGCATTTAGGACTTTAGTTTTAATTTACCAAAGTTCGGCTTAAGCAGCACTTGGCATATATCCTGCAGATTAAAATATCAATTTAACAAAGGAACTTTCGACTCGCTTATTTTCAGTAACAAATAACTTAGGATTTATAAGCAATGACCTTCAGAAAAATTACTTTTATTTTTATTGCAGTACTTTTAAGCATGCTTTTTCTTTTGCAATTCTGGCTTATTCAAAACTTCACTAAAGATGTTTCAAGTAAGATTGGAGAAGGTGCATTTGAAGTCAGTCGTTCGACAATTGAAACCTTATTATTCAGAAAACCCGATATTGAATTTAAAAGTCTTGCGGTATCAAGTCAAATATCTGAGAAAGAACAAATAGAAATTATCAATTCTTTGTCGACAATATCAAACGAAATCAATATTGCTTTGCATGATGGAAAAAAAGATAAATTTTTAACCATTAATTCAGCAGGCAATACTTATCAAGTGGCAATACCTCGAACAGGTATCGACCGTTCACTCGAAGCTATGTCAAATAAAATAACTATGAGTGCCCTTCTATTTATCGCCATCGGACTAATTGCTGCTGCTTATTTCTCGCGCCGTTTGTCTAATCCGCTAGGAGAACTTCAAAACGCATCTAACAAAGTTGGTCAAGGTGAGTTTGGTTTTCAAATAAAAAACAATACCCAATTTCAAAGTATTGAGTTACGCAATACAATTTCTGCGTTCAATGAAATGTCGAACAAAATAGAAAAACTTCAACAAGAAAATGACAAATTACAAAAGCAAGCAAAACTAGCGGAAATTTCAGAAATTACTCGAGGGCTTGCTCACACTATTCGTAACCCACTTAATACACTTAATTTGGCCATCGACGAATTAGCAACTGTCAATAATGCAAATACTAAAAAGGATTTAACTCGCATTTCAAAACACCAAATCCAACGAATCGATAAATGGGTTCGATCTTTAATGGATATGATATCCTCTGATTCGGAATTAGTTGAACAAGTTAATCTGGAAAATCTAATCAATAATTGCATTGAAGATATCTCTCTTAATAATCGAATTAAAACCAACATCAAATCTTTTGTTCAAGATAAAATAACCGCTAACAAATTAGTTTTAAATGCGGTAAAGCCTGAACTAAAAAGTCTGATACAGAGCCTGATCAGTAATGCAGTTGAAGCCAATGAAGAAGCTGGCACATCTGAATATGAAGATGCGGTAACAATTGACATTGATTCAATCACTTCCCAACAATATGGGCGTGGAGTTGAAGTCACATTACTTGATCGCGGAAAGGGTTTCAATGAAGATATAAAAAATAAACTTTTTTCCCCGCATAACACTAACAAAACCTACGGTGCGGGAATGGGGCTTTACCTCGCTTATCAAGTTGCCACCTTAAAGTATAATGGCACACTCACGATTGAAGATCGTTTAGATAAAAAAAAGCAGCTGTCAAGCGGCTCTAAGATCGTTTTAACCTTGTATAACAGAGTTTAATCATGATCAAGAGAGTATATACCCGTGATTAAATGAATATAACTATGACTAAAAGAGTATAAGCAAAATGCCAATAAAGATATTACTGGTTGAAGACGAACAAGATCAACGGAATATCATTCAAACGATTCTGCAAGATGCCGATCATATAGTCAAGGCTGTCGCCAGCGCAGAAGCAGCCTTAACTCTAATCAATGATGACAGCTTTGACATTGTTATTTCAGATTGGCAATTGCCGGGAATGAACGGTGATATGCTTTTAAAAGAAATCACAAAACTTTCTCCCGATACAAGTTTTATTTTGATCACCGCTCACAGTGATGCGTCTCATGCCATCAATATTATACGAGCGGGAGCCGATGACTACATTCCTAAACCTTTTGACAAACAATCATTATTATTTGCTGTTAATAAATTAATTTATACACGCAATATTAAAAAAGAAAATCAACAATTAAAACAGCAATCAAAAAATCGTAGCAAATTAGTTAACATGATTGGCCGCTCAACTGCTATGAATAAATTGTATCATCGAATCGAAAAAGCAGCACCGACCAATGCCACTTTATTAATTACTGGAGAAAGCGGTACAGGAAAGGAATTAGCTGCAAGAGCTATTCACCAATTATCAAATCGAAACGAAGAAATATTTTTGCCGGTAAATTGTGCTGCAATTCCCGAAAGTCTAGCCGAAGCAGAATTATTTGGTGCTGAAAAAGGTTCGTTCACTGGCGCAAATAAAACTCGTATTGGAAAGTTGGAAGCTGCTAACAAAGGTACTATTTTTCTTGACGAAATTGGCGAACTGGCTTTAATACTACAAAGTAAACTTCTTCGCTTTTTACAAGAGGGAACAATTTCGCGAGTTGGGTCGAATGAAGAAATTAAACTTAATGTACGAGTGCTAGCAGCTACTAATCGCAATCTAATTGAAGAAGTTGATAAGGGTAATTTTAGAGAAGATCTTTATTATCGACTTAATGTTATACCGGTAACAATCCCTCCATTAAGGCAACGGCAAGATGATCTACCTTTGTTAATTTCTCATTTTCTTCAGGAGTTTTGTATTCAGCATTCAGTTCCTACAAAAAAACTTTCTGCTTCTGCACTTAAGACTTTATTAGCCTATCCTTGGCCCGGAAATGTCCGTCAACTAAGGAACAGTATCGAACGACTAGTGCTACTTTCTTTTGACGAAATTATTTCTTCGGAAGATGTTGAAGAGCTTGAACTAACCACTGACAATAAGGCCGCTAATTTTTTACTTCCTGAACAAGGTTTAGATTGGAAACAACATGAAAAAGAATGTCTTTTACAAGCTCTTAGCCATTGTAATAATAATCGAACTCAAGCGGCAAAGTTATTAGGACTTAGTTATAAAGCTTTTTTATATCGACTAGAAAAGCATTTGCTTTGATTGTTTAGTCGATATAACCATTTATTTAATCCTCATATCGAGAATAATATCCCTATATAAGGATATTTTATTTCAATTCGCTTTTTACGTTACGTCTACACCTTAGTTTATTAGTGAATTATAGACTTGAATTTAGTTGGCACAAGTATTGAATAGTAGAGATAGAACAACATTTAATCTATCTAAAATTTAAAGAGGAATTTCAAATATGAAAACAATTAAATCTAGCCTTCTCCCATTTTTCGTTGGTCTTATTGGTTTTACCGCGATATCAATTAGTGCAAATGAAACGGTTGAGAAAAATGTTATGGTTCAAATCCATAAATTGAGCGATAGCAATACAAAAGTTGACCTTGATGTTAATGGTCATGCGGAGGTTTTTAATCTACCCGATCTCGAAGTTGGCGAAACAAAGGAGATAATAACTGAATCAGGTGAATCTATTAGCGTTAGTAAAACAGAATCCGGCATAACTGTTAATATCGGAGGTGAAGAAGTTAACCTACCTTCTGTCGGTAACGAAATGGCCGCTCATATGATAAGAGGCGGCGCACCTTTACATACTAATGTTAGTAAAGGGATCCAAGTAATTGGTGATTTGACCGAAGAGCAAATTGCAATAATCAAAGATGGTTTTGCAGCAGCAGGTGTTGAAAAAGAAGTTAAATTTACTAAAGGGCATGAAATGCGCTTTTTCTCGATTGACGGAAATAAAGAGGGTAATTTTGATATCCAGTTCAATAGTGAAGATGTTAAGGATTGGATCTCAAAAGATGGTTCTCACGTAAAAGTAATAAAAATGGGTAAAGGCGATAAGGATCTTCATGTTGAAACTAAAGTTCTTGTCATCAAAGATGAAGAAGATGACCAGTAATCTAAAATAGATTTATCAGTCTGTTTAATAAGGAAAGTTGAACAGACTGACTTACCTTTAATGAAAATCTCTTTTTCCAAGCATTCCTAATTTATTCCTTCTGCCAAAGCACCTGGTCTACGGGTATCAGAAAACCCATAAAACACGCCATTTTTTAACTCTACACTTTGCAAGCTTCCCCAAGGATTATAAAACTTTATCTTGTGACCTTTTTCTTCTAAAAGTCGGGCGGTGTCAAGCGGAAAGCCTTTTTCCAACATGAGAACTTCCGGATACCATTGATGATGTATTCTCGGCGCAACGGTTGCGCTGGCGATGTTCATATCATGTACCATCTTATTCATTAAAAAATTATAAACGATGGTAATAATTCGACTTCCACCGGGACTTCCGGTAGCGATCCAAGGTTCACCCTTATTGAGAACAATAACCGGTGTCATTGAACTTAACGGACGCTTTTCCGGCTCAATAGCATTAGCTTCCCCGCCTAGTAATCCATATCCGTTTGGAACACCAGACTTAGCAGAAAAATCATCCATTTCATTATTAAGCAATATTCCAGTGCCGGGTACAGTAATTCCTGAACCAAAACTAAAGTTTAGGGTATAGGTATTAGAAACGATGTTTCCATTTCTATCGATCACCGAATAATGAGTCGTTTGAGGGCTTTCATTTGACATATACATACCGGGAGCAACTTCGCTCGATTTTAGCACTTTTTCTTCCGATATTTTGCTGGCAATAGTGTTCGCGTAATCTACTGAAACTAACTTTTCGACGGGTACAGTGACGAAATCAGGGTCTCCCAGATACTTACTCCGATCTGCATAAGCAAACTTCATTGCCTCAGTCGTCATGTGGGTTGAATAAGCCGTATTAGGACCAGCTTTATCGATCGGAAAATTTTGAATAATATTTAACAGTTGAACTAGATGAATTCCACCGGAACTCGGAGGAGGCATTGAATAAATAGATGCTTCACCAAATTGAGCTTTTAGAGGTGTTCTCCACACGGGTTTATATGCAGCGAGATCTTCGAGAGTCATTAATCCACCATCTGACTGAATATAACTAACAATTTTTTTGGCTGTTTCACCTTTATAAAACGACTCTCCTTTACTTTTTGAAATTGCGGTTAGAACATCAGCCAACTCTTCCTGTTTAAGTGTATCAGAAATGGTCCACTGAGAGCCGTCAGCTTTATAATAGGTCTCGATAGATGCTGCAGAACGAGAAAGGTATTTCTTTTTCCTGTTGAGAGACTCTGCCATCGCAAAGGACATCGGCAAATTTTTAGCTAGTTTAATCGCTGGCTCGATCAATTTTTCAATTGGCAGCTTACCGTGTTTTCTATGTGCTTCAAATAGACCTGCGACGGTTCCTGGAACGCCAGCAGATAAAACGGAATAGCGAGCTCTGTTTTTGTCAACGGATAACTTTCTATCTAAAAACATATCTCGGTAGGCTGCTTTTGGTGCTTTTTCTCGATAATCTAACGCATCCACGGTTTTATTCTTATTATCATAAATCATCATAAAACCACCACCACCAAGATTGCCGGCTCTTGGCAAAGTTACTGCCAAGGCAAAACCAACTGCAACGGCTGCGTCAACAGCATTTCCACCTTGCTCAAGAATTTGAACACCGACCTTAGTCGCCCGAGATTCTTGACTTGCTACCATGCCTTTGGTTGCCACAACTGGTAGAACTCGCGCATCAAAATTTAATAACGGCGCAGCTTCTGATGAATAAGCCGTATTCGACAAAACAATAACCAGCGAAGATGAATAGAAAACATTTTTGATAAATGCTTTGAGCTTTTGAAATTTATAACTAGTCAAGCCACAAAATAGTTTCATAATTTTCTCTCTTATTTAAATTAGGTTCTTCATTTTTACCACTAGAATAAAGCCAATTCTACGTTGATTAAATCAAATCTATATCGATTAATTTGGATTGTATCATTTCATTAAGATCATAATGTTCCAATTCATTTAAATAATCAATTAATCCCGAACTAGCTGTTATACGCCGGTCATTTTGATGCTCAGCACCAGTTAATTCAGAGCTGAGTGAAATGAAGTAATTGATTAAGTTGATAAAATCAGACTTGTCTAATATATTGACTTGAGCAGCGTCTAATAAGGTCAAGGAAGCTTTGGTTGTCCGAGTGATGCCATTGGCCACTTCATACTCAGTTCTTATGATAGTGTTTTTCAATTGAATAATACTTTCTTCAAATTCTCCATAGTTCAAGCAACTAGATAAAATCAAAAACCTTCCACTGTCAATTTTAAAGATTTGCGCAGATGCTTCACATAGCTTTCTTATGGTTTTAGATACCTCTCCGAGTAAATTTTCAGAAGCTAAGGTGCCGAATTCATTATATACATCTATGACATTATTAAGCTCAAGAATACATAGGAATTTGTAGCTTTCAGATGTTTTTGAGTCACTTGACAATTCTTTGGCAAATTTCTTTTCTTCAACATGGTCAAGATAACTTATTTTATAAAAACCAGTAACCACATCCCAATAATTCTTATAGCCCAATTTTTCTTGGGTTTTGGTTAACGAATTGGTCAACGAAATAATATTTTTTTCAGCACGGTTTAGCTGTGAGGTTAGCGAATCATTATTCATTCGCATTTCTTTTCTCCTTAGCGTTTCTAATTCCTTTCTATTTGTAACCACTCGCATTTTTTTTCTGTAATGCTGAATTATAAAAATGATAGAGGTTAAAAAAAACAAACCGATTAAGAATAGAAACAAATACAATCCCTTACTGCTTTTCCAAAAATTTGTCTCAACAACAATTCCCAAATGCTTCGTCCGCTCACTCCATTTTTGATTCGCTAGTTGGGCTTGAACCTCCAATAAATATTCGCCTTCTTGTAAACCTGTGAGAAATATCTCTCGATTTTTCCGCAGATAACTCCAGTTTGGGTCTAGGCCCAATAGGCGATAACGATAGCTTTGATTATCTGACTTTCTAAAATCAATGTTGGCGATAGAAATTTTTATCGATGACTCATCATCTCTTTGGACAATTTTAGGATTTGACGATTTAGACAGATTGTAAGCATTTATTTCACGTGAACCAACCTTGACACCGGAAAATTTTAAATCGGTTGCATCAGCATTAAATCTGCTACCAACGGGATGAACAACAGTAATTCCATTAATAGAGCCGAAGTACAAACGTCCTTCACTGTCTTTAAAAGTCGAACCAGTATTAAATTCATCACTCGATATACCATCACTTTGCCGATAACTTTTCATAGACGCTTCTTTGCCTGAGTATTCGACCAAACCCAAGTTTGTGCTGAACCAAAGGTTTTGTTTCCTATCTTCCAGAATTCCGTAGACTAAATTATTCGGCAACCCTTCACGGGTAGTAATCCTTTCAAAATAAAACTCATCTTTATTACTATCGTTGCGTACTACTCGATTTAGTCCGTTTCCGGTACCAATCCAAATAAAGTTACTGCTGTCTTTAAAGATATCATGAACGCTATCATGAGATAAACTATGTTGATTCTTTTCATCGTAAGTAAAATGCTGCCAGCTGTCTTTGGAAACATTATAGTATAATAGACCGCTATCTCCACCGACCCATATATTGCCGTCTTGATCGTCTAATATTTGAGAAATACTTGAAAGTCTGTCAGTATAACTTTTGGGCAGCTTACTGGTTAGGTTATCTAACCAAATTTCTAATCGGTTTTCACTTACATCTATCTTGCTTACTTTATACATTCCCATAATGCCAACGATCCATATTTCACCATTCAAGTCCTCATAAACTTGAGATACACCTTTTAGATTGGGAATAGATAAACCTTCTAAATAGAAATTTGTTTCAATTTCGAGTTTTGTATTTATATCAACTAAAACAAGTTTAGAATATCCACCTGCCCAAAGTCGATTATCTGAGTCAATAAACAAGGAGTACACATCTAAATCTTCTTTGTTCTGTAAGCCGCTTAGTGGCCTACTGAGCTCTCCGGTCATCAAGTCATAATTGACTAAACCACTAGCTGTAACTGCCATCCATAAAGTATCGAATGAATCTTTTTCAATTCCATGGATTTGATTACCAATACTTACTGTAAGAGCATCACTATTGGAAAAAAGGCGTTCGAACTTTTTTTGTAATGGGTCATACAAATTAATTCCTGATCCATTAGTACCAATCCAAATCAAATTACGTCTATCGATAAAAAGAGAAAGGATATCATTGGAAACTATTCCCCCATCTGGGTAAGCACTCTTTTCATAACTCAAAAACTTATTCTTTTCTTTACTATATTGACTCAAACCAGAATCAGTTGCGATCCACAATAAGTCATTCTCATCAACCGCAATATCCATAATAACGTTATTTGAAATTGAACTAGAATCGTCCTTATCATTTATGTATTTGTATAAGCTTTTATCGACAAGTTTATATTCAAACAAGCCCTTATCAGTGCCAATCCATAAAGATTCCTTAAGCAATTTAAGGATAGATACATTCCTTAATTTTAATTCGGAGAAGGAGTTGTGTTCACACAAATCAACTAAAGAAAAATCATTTGTGTTTATTCGATAGATGCAATTAACCCCTCCAGCGTAAATATAGTCAGCTGACTGGGCAATGCTTAGAATATCACTAGTTATTTGTTTGCTATCTGGAGATTTATAAGGTAAAAAAGTTGAACTATTTTGTCTATCTAAATAAAATAATCCATTATTACTAGCAAGCCACACAATACCATTATCAGAATAATTAAAATCAAAAATATAAGTTTGTAGCTCAGGTAGAGATTTTGAATAATCAAAAAATGTCCCAGTAGATAGATCGAAAAAGCTAGGGCCAGAAACCGTACCTATCCAAATCCCCTTACCAGGTTCTTCCATTAAACTAATCACACCACTATCATGCAGTGAATTACTATTTTTATGGTCGTGACGAAAAATTTCAAACTCGTGGCCATCAAAACGATTAACCCCATCATCTGTAGCGATCCAAATATATCCCTCACTATCCTGAATAATATCTGAACCAGTATTTTGGGATAAACCATCAGCCAATGAAAAATGTTTCATATACGCCGATTTTTTATATCGATAATCTTGACTATTAGCAAAGGTTGAATGTATTTGAAATAGGCATATTATAAAAACAACAATAACAAAGAATTGTTTAGAGAAAGGCATTTCCGTATTTCCGTTGTTATTTGTTTCCATATTCTATTTTTTAGATGATTTAAAGATGATTTTGCTAAATTTGTCTGGCCTAAATCCGACTTTATCAGAATAAAACTTTTGGATTTTTATAAGATCCTTTTCTTTATCGTCCGAAGGAAAATATAAAGGCCCCCAGCCGATAGTCTTAGTTGCTTTGTCTAAAAAAACCATTTGTATTGGTACCTTAGCTTTTCGAGCAATATGATAAAAGCCACTTTTCCAATGGTCTAAATAACTTCGAGTTCCTTCTGGAGATAAACCAAATACCATTTCATCTCTTTTATTAAATTCATTGACAATGGTATCAACCATATTGTGTGCACCACCACGATCAACAGGTACTCCACCGATCTTTTTTAACGCCCAACCAATTGGCCCAATAAATATTGTATGCTTTCCAATAAAGACAACCTGTAATTTATAGACCCATTTAACCAGCAAAAAAATAAAAAAATCCCAGTTAGATGTGTGAGGAGCGACAATCGCTACATATTTTTTATGTGGTGGCAATTCTCCGACCAACTTCCATCCAAAAAGGTCGAGAATAAATTTTGAGATTGAAGATAACACTAGGAAATTCCAACATTGTGCATTTCAATGTTGCTGTTTGATTCATCCACTGAATCGTCGCCAATTTTTTCGATATTGCTCGGTATTTTTGCGAGATCATTTCTTTCACTATCGAGTCTAGTTAAGTAATCTTCATTAATACCACCAGTAACATATTTGCCATCAAAAACAGACGTATCAAAACGATTGATTATTGAATTAGGTCCAATGCAAGCTTGAACCAAATCATCTAAGTCTTGATAAATCATTCGGTCGGCACCTATTAATTTACCAACTTCTTCTTCAGTTTTTCCATGGGCAATCAGTTCGTTTGCTGACGGCATATCGATTCCATAAACATTTGGATAACGTACAGGTGGAGCAGCCGAAGCGAAATAGACCTTATTAGCGCCTGCCTCGCGAGCCATTTCTACAATTTGCGAACTAGTTGTTCCTCGAACAATTGAATCATCAACAAGTAGAACATTTTTACCTTTAAATTCAATGCCTATAGCGTTGAGCTTTTGCCTAACAGATTTTTTTCTCACCTCTTGTCCCGGCATAATAAATGTTCGACCAATATATCGATTTTTTACGAAACCATGACGTAGTTTGATATTCAAACGATGTGCTAATTCCATCGCGCTAGTAGCGGATGTATCAGGGATAGGTATCACCACATCTATGTCGTGCTCTGGCCATTCTTTGGTTATTTTGTCTGCTAATTTTTCACCCATCTTCAATCGAGAGCGATAAACCGAAGCGTTATCCATAAAAGAATCTGGGCGAGCCAAATAGACATGTTCAAAAATACAAGGCGCAGCTTCTACCTCTCGGGTACATCGTTTACTATGAAGTTTGCCTTGATTGTCAATAAATATTGCCTCGCCGGGTTTGACATCTCGCTCAAGCTTAAAACCAAGTGCGTCAAGAGCGACACTCTCCGAAGCAAACATAAACTCATCAATGCCTTTTACCTTTTTGCTTCCAAATACCACGGGGCGAATGCCGTATGCGTCTCGAAAACAAACAAGTCCGTAACCTGCTATCATCGCAACTGCCGAGTAGGCTCCTTGACAGCGATCATAAACTTTTGAAATAGCTTCAAAAACTATTTCAGGTGTAACATCGCCAGAAGAAATTTTTTGTAACTCGTGAGCAAATATATTCAGTAATATTTCTGAATCGGAGCTTGTATTAATATGTCGATGATCGATATCGGATAATTCTTTTTTTAAGTCGTTTTTATTAGTCAAATTACCGTTATGAGCTAAAACAATTCCGTAGGGAGAGTTAACATACAGCGGCTGCGCTTCAGCTGAACTTGCACAGCCAGCCGTTGGGTATCGCACATGCCCTACTCCAACATTTCCCTGTAAACGCCTCATATGACGAGTATGAAACACATCTTTAACCAATCCGTTTGATTTGCGTAAAAACATTTTGCCGTTTTTTAAAGTAACAATCCCTGCCGCATCCTGTCCTCTATGTTGTAACACTGTCAATGCATCATACAGACTTTGATTGACAGAAGAAGAACTATAAATACCAACGATACCACACATTCTTTTGAGACCTTTTAGATAAGCAATTAACTTCGGGTTAAAATCATTTGTTCATCAATAAACAAATATAAATATTCTCACTGCTTTTACTTGAATTACAATAATAAACCTAACAAAATGTTCACATTGAATTATGATTTTTCTTTATTAAATGGAATGCGTGAGGTGACTTCGGGTAATACCTCATCAACTTGATCATAAAACCAACCTCCCAATATTTCGACATGGGGAATGAGTTCAGAATCTTTCCACCATTTATCTTGTTCAACTGGGGTAAATTCTCTTAACAAAATGATTGCAACCGATGAAACCAATACGCCCCTCAGAGCACCAAAAGCCATCCCCATAAATCGATCCATTCCGCTTAGCCCCGCTTTTTCTACCAGTTGGCCAATAATATAGTTTATCAATCCAGAAGCCGATAGGGTCAGCAAAAACAACGCTGCCCAAGAAACGGCGTAGCGTAAGCTCTGTGTTTCAATATATGACTGAAGTAAACTAGAAAACTCTAGATAAAAACCTTTAGCGACAAAAAAGGCAAGGATCCAACCAGCTAGCGACAAGGCTTCTCTGACAAAACCTCTTAAAAGGCTCACGCCGGCAGAAAGCGCAATTATGATTAAGATAGCCCAATCGATCCACTGCATAAGCATTAAAAATCTGGCATTAGAAAAGTTGGTTGGATTTTAGCAAATAAGCATGGGCAAGGTAAACCAAGAATAGTTTATTGATGCCTAATCAATGCTTAATTGGGTCAAAAGGTCTGATCACAGCTTCACTTTGACTTAATTTACTGATTTCCGTTAGTGCCCCTTGAGCTTTGTGTTTTTCAATGTAGGGGCCAACAAATACTCGAAAGACGACCCGTTTATCCGCTGAAACCTTGCGTCGATAGGCTTTATAGTTAGCGCTTTTTAGCTTGTCAACCATACTAACGGCATTGCTTTCGTTGGCAAAACTTGCGACCTGAACCACCCATGCCGCATCAATGTATTTGTCACTGATGGTTTCATTTTTATTAGATGCTAGTTCTGTATTTGGGTCAGTTTCAACCATCGGCTTTTGCTCTTCAACTACTTCCGAGGTTTCCACTAATACTTGTTCTTCAGATTGATTTTCGTTGCCTTTAGCCGATGCAATCCCTTTATCTACACTTGTTTCCTCAAGGGCTGCTCGTTTGGATTGACTTTCCTTAATCTGTAAATCAACTTTTTGTGTATCAACACGATAGGTTTTAAGTTCTTTGGGCTTTTCGGGTATCTGACTTTCAAAAATTCCGTTACTTGTTTTTTCCTTAAGTATTGCCGGAAGAAAAATAATTGCCAAAGCAGCAAGCACCACTGCACCGATTATTCTTTGCTTTAAGCTATTTTCCATTGCAAATTCTCAGAATTAAAATTGATTTATAGGGATTGACTATTATTATCACAATATTGAAGCATCTCAGCAACAGTGATAAACGAACCAAACACCAAAACTAAGTCATCTTTGCTGGAATTTCCCCGTATTTCCTGAAATGCCTGTGAGACTGATGGCGATTTAAAAGACAAGCTATCAAGTTTCAAAGAAGAGTGAGCATCGAGCAAATCGCTTGCGGACGCGGCTCGTTCAATTGGCAAATCAACAAAGTACCAACAATCAATAACATCATCCATAATGCCAATAACATCAACAATGGCCTTATCCGCCATCATGCCACATATCGCAATCCGTTTATTAATAGATTTAACTCTGGAGCATTGTAACTTTAAATTGTTTGCCGCCTGAGTATTGTGTCCGACGTCTACAATGGTTAAAGGCTCATTTAGTACACTCTGAAAACGCCCCTCAATACGAATATTCTTTACGACCTCAGTTATATCTAAACATTCATAACTCTTAGCAAAAAGAGTGTTAAAAGCAGCAAAGGAAATAAGTATGTTTTGAGTTAATAACTGGTAACAATTAGTTTGAGGCTCATCTATTGATTGGTTAAGTTCTTCTAGTGAGAAAGGATTAAGTGCTTCTTCTTTTACAAGGGATACTACCCCTTCTAATTTAGCTCGCGCCTTTAAGACTAGGTTATAACTGGTTTTATCACCAATCAAGTTTTTCTTTCCGGTTCTACAAATACCTGACTTTTCATATGCGATCGAAACTTTGTCAACGCCTAACCAACTTTCGTGATCTTTATCGATAGTGGTAATAATGGTAACGTCGGGCTCGACAATATTAACGGCATCAAGTCGCCCGCCTAGTCCAATTTCCAAAATAACAAGATCGAGTGATTGTTGACTAAAAATTGATAACGCAACCAATGTAGTAAACTCAAAAAAGGTTAAGGGTATTTCTTGTCTAGAATTTTCGATAATCTTGAAATGTTCAACCAATAAATCATCAGTAACTTCTTGACCGTCAATTTTGATCCGCTCATTAAAACGTCTCAAATGAGGAGATGTATAACTTGCTACCTTTAGTTGGCTTTGAGCTGCGAGGGACTCCAGCGTCGCGACACAACTTCCCTTACCGTTAGTACCGCCAATCATAATAATTTTGGCGTTCAACTTAGTTAATCCAAGACTGTTAGCTACTTTTTGTACTCTTTCTAAGCCGAGCTCAATCTCATTTGGATTAAAAGCTTCAATTCGGCTTATCCAATCTTCAAGTTGTTTTGTAGAATTTATTTTCATCAAAATTTATTTAAATCATTAAAATTATTTAGATCATCTGTATTTGTGTAATTTGTCTAGTCTAATAGCAAAAGAGCACCTATTAGGTGCTCTTTACGTTATAGCGAAATGGTTAATTAGAGCCTAACCAACAACCACCTTGTTGACAACTGGAATAGTCACCATCGATGCTGATTTTTTAAAATCTTCAATCTCATTGAAGTTTAAGTAGCGATATATCTCTTCGCTCATGGTATCCAAATCAGCAGCGTAACTCATATATTCCTCAACCGTTGGCAACTTTCCAAGAATAGCAGCAACTGCCGCTAGTTCTGCAGAAGCTAAATAGACATCAGCACCATCACCCAAACGATTTGGGAAGTTTCGAGTTGAAGTCGATACAACGGTTGAATTAGCCGCAACCCTCGCTTGATTACCCATGCATAGGGAACAACCAGGCATCTCTGTTCGCGCTCCAGCAGTTGCAAAAATATTATAATAGCCTTCTTGCATCAACTGATGTTCATCCATTTTAGTTGGCGGAGCAATCCATAATCTTGTCGGAATTGAACTGGTTTTTTGCAGCAGTTTACCAGCAGCTCGATAATGGCCAATGTTTGTCATACAGCTTCCGATAAATACTTCGTCTATTTTGTCGCCTTGTACATCTGACAATTTTTTAACGTCATCTGGATCATTCGGACAAGCAAGAATTGGCTCTTTAATTTCATTTAAATCAATTTCAATGACGGAAGCATATTCTGCATCGGCATCAGCTGACATCAATTCAGGATTAGCTAACCATTTTTCCATATTCTCAATTCGACGACTGATTGTTCTTGCATCTCCGTAGCCGTCATTAATCATCCATTTAAGCATGGTGATATTGGAATTTAAATATTCGATAATTGGCGCTTTGTCGAGTTTAATTGAGCAACCAGCCGAACTTCTTTCTGCTGCAGCATCTGATAATTCAAATGCTTGTTCTACTTTTAAATCAGGTAAACCTTCAATTTCTAAAATTCTGCCAGAGAAAATATTCTTTTTACCTTCTTTTTCAACGGTTAATAAACCTTCTTGAATCGCCGCATAAGGAATGGCGTTGACTAAGTCACGCAAAGTAACTCCAGGCTGCATTTCACCTTTAAAACGAACTAACACTGACTCTGGCATATCAAGTGGCATCACACCTGTAGCCGCTGCAAAAGCAACTAACCCTGAGCCTGCCGGAAAAGAGATACCGATTGGAAAACGAGTATGTGAATCACCACCCGTACCAACAGTATCTGGCAATAACATACGATTTAACCAGCTATGAATAATTCCATCGCCCGGTCTAAGCGACACACCACCACGATTCATAATAAAATCAGGTAAGGTATGTTGAGTATCAATATCAATCGGTTTTGGATAAGCGGCTGTATGACAGAAAGACTGCATAGTTAAGTCGGCAGAGAAACCTAAACAAGCTAAATCTTTTAGCTCATCACGAGTCATTGGTCCGGTTGTATCTTGTGAACCAACGGTTGTCATTTTAGGTTCGCAATATTGATGAGCTCGAACGCCTTCTAATCCACAAGCCTTACCAACCATCTTCTGAGCTAAGGTAAAACCTTTATCAGATGCTTCAACTGGATCAGGCTGACGGAATAAATCACTTACTGGCAAACCTAAAAACTCACGGGCTCGTGCAGTTAAACCACGACCAATAATTAGAGGAATACGACCACCGGCTTGAACTTCATCCAGTAATACATCCGTTTTTAATTCAAACTCTGCAATTACTTCACCTGATTTTTCTATTTTTCCTGCATATGGGTAAATATCAATCACATCACCCATTTCTAATTTAGATACATCAACTTCAACCGGTAGCGCACCAGCATCTTCCATAGTGTTAAAGAAGATAGGAGCGATCTTTCCACCTAAACAAAATCCACCATCTCGTTTATTAGGAATATGAGGAATATCATCGCCCATTAACCATAATACTGAGTTAGTCGCCGATTTTCTTGAAGATCCGGTTCCAACAACATCCCCTACATAAACAACGGGGTGACCTTTTTCTTTTAACTGTTCAATTACTTCTAGAGGATTCCCTTCTAAACCAGGCTTTGGATTTTTTAACATCGCCAAAGCATGTAGAGGAATATCTGGACGAGACCAAGCATCTTGCGCTGGCGATAAATCATCGGTGTTAGTTTCACCGGGAACCATAAATACGGTTAAAGTAATTTTTTCAGCCAGAGCATCTTTACTAGTGAACCAATCAGCATCTGCCCAGCTTTGAATGACATTTTTAGCATTTTGATTACCTGCTTTCGCCTTATCAGCGACGTCATGAAATGCATCAAACATTAACAAGGTATGATTTAACTGTTGGCCTGCTAACTCACCAAGATCTGCATCTTCTAAAAGCTCAACTAAAGTTGCTATGTTATAGCCACCTAACATGGTTCCTAGTAGCTTAACGGCTGCAGCTTTATCGATTAAGGGGGAAGAATCTTCACCTTTGGCTATCGCCGATAGAAAACCCGCTTTTACATAAGCAGCTTGGTCAACACCAGCAGGGACGCGATTTGAAACCAAATCTAATAAAAATTCTTCTTCGCCTTGCGGTGGATTTTTAAGCAAATCAACTAAATCGGTCATTTGCTCTGGTGAAATAGGTTTAGGAACAATTCCTTGTTCGGCTCTTTCTTTGACATGATTTCGATAGGCTTGTAGCACAATAGCGATCCTCTTGAATGATGGGTTTGAGGCAGAGTTGATTAATAAAAGCTCCTAAAATCAATCGAATACTGCTTTCTCAAATGTTTAAAATAGGATAGTTCAGATGCGGCGAATTATACAGTTATTTGGTAAATTAATAAATCTGATATTTAGGGGGTTTGGGGGTGATTCTTGATCATAACCAAATTTCATTGGACTCAATTTGTGAGACATTCGCCATAACCTTTGTAAGATTTTTCGAAAAACACTTGTATTTCAATAAAAAGCTAAAGAAGTGGTTGATTTATTATTTATTATTTATTATTTATTATTTATTATTTTCGATAGGCTTTACTAATAAAGCATCATAAATTCAAAAAATCAAAAGGAAATGAAATGAAACAGTTAGCATTTTTTTTAGTTTTAATAGCGTCTGGTAAAATTTATGCC
>Ga0316204_10000656_pt1 | contig 119671 bp, 90 predicted proteins | sample 6monrhotite_MG_2_FD_205661 | JGI IMG/M metagenome (GOLD analysis project Ga0316204, IMG submission 205661) | Microbial mat bacterial communities from mineral coupon in-situ incubated in ocean water Damariscotta River, Maine, United States -... | ecosystem: Environmental > Aquatic > Marine >...
ATAACGTTGCTGCTGCAAACGCATACCTCAATCCAAAAGGATGGTATGTCTGCGATGGGGCAGCGCTGAACCTTGCAGGATCGCTGATTTTTAATGGAGCTGGACGTAATCTGCCCAATTTAACCGATAATCGATTTTTGAAGGGAGCAGCAGGAGTCGGAACCTCCGGTGGCTCTAATATAATGGCTAACCACACCCATGGGCATAGCCTAACTACAGCCAATGATAGCCACACCCACACCACCACCACCGATGCATTTTACCATGCGGCAGGAGAGATAGGAAACTACAGAAACATTGTCACCGCATACACTGGCCTTGTCGCCACGCAGTACATTCAACTCGCCTCAGTCGGCGGTGGAACCTCAAATTATAACCACAATCACATCATCAACGGAGGGGTCGGAACAGGAGGTGCTGACGTTGCGGCTGCAACGACAAGCAATCTCCCTAAATATCTTGATACTTTGTTCATCATTAAAGCGATTTAAAGGAAATAACCATGGCACTAAAACGAAATATTCCGGGCACCACCAAGTACTATTATGGCTTGATCCGGCACCTTCAATACAGCAAACCAACAGGTGATGCAGCATCTTCCACCCATCTAGTGGTGGTGGAACTGCAAGTGCGAGACACCACCGACTCAACCTTTATGAAGGTCGAAAATACCTTAGAATACCGCCTGGAGGTTACCTTGAATGTTGATCCGAACGATCCATTAAAGTACTTAGTCGCCACTGATCCGCTCGACTTATCAGGGACCGGGAGCAATATAGTAGCCCAGGCTTACACCTGGCTGAAATCTAACATCGCTTTGTTCAGCGATTTTGTGGACGTATGAGGGAGATGCTATGCAGTACACCGTGAAATACAAACTGCTTGGACAGTGGTTCTGGCGTAAAGTAAAAGGAGTCAAGGGGGACGGTTTTCTGAGCGAGACCAACGCTCGTTTTTTGATTTTATCCGACGAAACCCGGATCGAAATTCCGGTGACCTCCACATTCCGGTTTAGCCCAAACCGGTTCAGGCTCACGGAGCAACAAATATCCCGTGAAGCAGGGCAACCAGTAGCGGGTTGGAAGGCGTAAAGGTCGTTCAGATTTTGCAGCAGCCCGTCGATGGTCAATCATAAGGATATGAACCTATGCCCACTGATTATATTTGCCTTCGACGGGCAGATTTCATCTCCGTGATGAAGAATGAACGATAAGGTGTATTCTGAGCCATTCGCTACCCCTTGAGTTATCGGAATGTAAGAACGAATTAAGAGTCAAGGGGGATCATTCCACGGTTCAGCGAGGGGTAGAAAAGCGTACACCCTTTCTAGAATCGGAAATTAGAACAAAAAGCCGCAAAACGATTCTTTTATCTCAATCATATCATTGATCACGATCATCGATCCAGAAAGCAACGGAATTGAGCTGGCGAGAGTGATAAAAAAGGACAAATCGAGTCAGTGGACCAACCCTCCCAAACTCCGGCTGAAATTTCATGCTCATCAACCGGCTAATTTGAACAAACAGGGAGATTCTTTACTTGATAAAAAAGTTAGCAGCAGAACCCTAAAAAACCGGGGCTAGGGAGCCCTGTTTGACAAAAACCAGAAAATCACAAAGGTGACAAAGAGCTTTCAAGAGGTCAGAGTCTAATAGAAAATCTAACCCTATGGCCTTTATGTTGATCGGAAGTTTCGTCTTATTCCTCCTCCTTTTTTTACTGATCGGTGTCGCTTCGGCGGCTAAATCCAGAGGTAGCACCTCTGATTACCTAGTCGCAGAGCGTAGCATTGCCCCTTGGTTGACCGCCCTCTCGGCGGTGGCAACCAACAACAGCGGATACATGTTTATCGGAATGATTGGTCTAACCTACAAAATTGGGTTTAGCTCAATCTGGTTGATGGTCGGCTGGATCACCGGGGACCTTATAGCCTCTTTATTGTGCTTGAAATCTATCCGAGAAAAGGCGGAACAGACCAACTCTCGGTCTTTAGGCTCTTTACTTGGAAGATGGCAAGGGCATGACTATTTAAGGGTGCGCCGACTTGCAGGGGTATTGACCCTTATTTTTTTAAGCGGCTATGCAGCGGCTCAGTTCAAAGCAGGTGGCAAAACCTTACAAAGCTTGTTTGATTGGAACCCAGTTGCCGGTATTTTAATTGGCGGGGTCATTGTTTTGGCTTACAGCCTTTCAGGAGGTATTCGGGCCAGTATCTGGACCGATGCCGCCCAATCTGCGGTGATGCTGGTGGGCATGGCCTTGATGTTGGTTGCCGGTTTAAACCAGTTTGATGGCGGCTGGAGCGAAGCCAATAGTCTACTACAGCAGGTTTCGCCGACCTTTATGGATTGGTTCAGCGAGCCTGGTTTAGGCAAGGCTGCCCTGTTTGTGGCCGGTTGGTTCTTTGGTGGTGTGGCCGTGATTGGGCAACCCCACATTATCTCTCGGTTTTTGGCGCTACGCTCCGCAAAGGATTTACCTAAAATGCGGGTCTATTATTATAGCTGGTTTACGATCTTTTATGGGCTCACCATCGCCGTAGGGCTTTTGTGCCGGTTACTCTTACCGCCATCGTCGGGGTTTGATGCAGAGATGGCCTTGCCCATGATCGCTATTCAATTACTACCTGATGTCGGTGTGGGGCTCATTTTGGCAGCGATTTTTGCAGCAACCATGTCCACCGCTGATTCCTTGATTTTAGGTTGTACTGCCTCTTTCACCGAAGATTTCAGCTCCACTTCCGATGGGAGCCTGGGGCGGACCAAAACAGTTACAGCTCTGGTGATGCTTGGGGCCGTGGTGATTGCTCTGTGGGACAATCAATCGGTCTTTGGTCTGGTATTGATGGCGTGGGGCCTTCTGGCCGCCGCCTTTACGCCTTTGTTGCTATTGCTCAGCGCCAAGCGAAAACTGAGTGAGGCCAAAAGCCTCGCCACCATGCTAACTGGTGTGGGGGTTTTCTTCTTGTGGCGGATCACAGGTCTTTCTGCGGATATTTACGAGGTTGCCCCGGCTATTTTAGCTGGCCTAGTTCTGGGCGGGTCACTCTCTTTAGGGGCTATGAGGCCACAAAAGGCCTGAAACAGACAAAAGTTCTTTCCTAGGAGCTGTCATGCTACGATGAACGAAAGTTTTTCCTGCTCGGCCCTGGAAAGGGCCTTTAGATGCCATGGGAAACCTGAGATTTTCAATACACATCAAGGGTCCCAGTTCACTTCGAAGAGATTCACCGGTCTTTTGAAGGAGTAGGGTGTACGAATCAGCATGGACGGCAAGGGACGTTGGGCTGATCATGTGTTTGTGGAAAGGCTTTGGAGAAGTGTGAAATATGAAGAAGTTTACCTGAAAGAATTCCCATCAGCCCAAGGGTTTAGGGGAAGGCTTAAAGGCGTATTTTGAATTTTATAGCTTTGACCAACCTCATCAATCGCAACGAGGGCACCCACCGGTAGAAGGTTACCACGACCAAAATCCGTTTAAAGATTTGGCATCATAAAAGGAACTTGACACCTCCAGCAGAGCAGTGCAAAAAAGCATCCATTCAAAACCATGATTGATGTAGCGAATCAATTTGTTTATGCTTCAATGACACCGACTACACTTAATGATTCTTTTGAAGGATACCGATGAGTCCAAAAAGTGAACCCTATTTTGTCACCATTGTTTCCTCTGAAATCTCTGATCATGACCGAGAAGGTTATGAGGCACATCGCAAAGAACTGTCTGAAGTTGTTGCTAAGCAATCAGGATTTATTGGAGCTGAGGTGTCTGAGAACGGGCAGAAGTCTATCAGTCTAACGTACTGGAAGAGCCAGGAGGCTATGAATGCTTGGGCAGCATCGGCAGAACATCAAGAGATCAAACAAAAAAGCCATGCTGGGGGTTGGATTCAGTCTGTTCGGATTGAAATTGCTCAAGTAAATCACAAAATGGAATTCCCACCTAAACACTGATCGATACCTTATCGATCTGTCAGCAGGGGAGCAGGCTTGGCCGTTCTGGGGACGCCAGCGGTTGGAAGAAGCTGCTGGTTAGTACCGCTATCACGGCCAACGTAGGAACCTGAGCAGGATTCAAAAAATCAAAGTCCTAGGGTGCCCGCTAAGGGATACTGATCCACAGCTCAGGCTTTAGAACCTTTTTAAAAATAGGTGGATCAAGCCTCTACGCATGAGGCGGAGTTGGTTTCAGCTCTAACAAGTACATGATGGACAGTTGATGCAGAACCGATTGATCGGGCTACCGAAGCTCTACTCTTTTCGTCGTTGCCCCTACGCGATGAGAGCCAGAATGGCGATTGCTTTAAGCCAAGTAGAGGTTGAGTTACGGGAGATTAAACTGAGCAATAAACCCCTTCAAATGCTCCAGGCCTCTCCAAAAGGCACTGTACCTGTGCTGGTGCTCCTTGAGGGCGAGGTATTAAGCGAAAGCCTAGATATCATGCACTGGGCTTTGAGCATCAATGATCCTGCGAAAATCGCCGCCAGTTGGGAGAAATCTAAAAAGCTGATCCAAATGAATGATGGTGGCTTTAAATACCACCTTGATCGCTATAAATATGGGGATCGATACCCCGATGAATCAACTGAAGTTCATAAACATAAAGGGGAGGAGTTCCTGGCCCTATTGGACCAGAAGCTCCATTGCACAGACTACTTACTGTCGTCTGATCTGTCTTTTGCTGACCTTGCAATTGTACCCTTTGTAAGGCAATGGGCACATGTGGGACCTACTGTGTTTCACGACCAACCTTACAGTAAACTACAAGGCTGGCTGAGCAGAATGCTTGAATCCAAACCTTTTATAGATGTAATGGAGAAGTACCCCCCCTGGAACCCAAAAGAAGCTGGAGTTACCTTCCCTTTCCAGGCTGATGAGCTATGACACCAGCCTAGGGTGGCCTCATTGCTCAATACAACTCTCTTCCTTCTATGGTTGAACTAAATTGTATAAAAATCTCTTTGGTGTGTTCAGTAGCGTAGAGAAAAAAGGGCTTTCCTGTTGACGACCCCCTGTAAAATCTTATGGAGTAAGTTGTCGATCCTAATCATTTAGCAGAAGAACAGGCCGGTACAAATGCAAACCAAAAAGACGGAAATTCTAATCTTAGGTGGCGGCCTATCAGGCTTGGCGGCGGGGCACTTTCTTGCCAAGCTGATGTCACAGAGCGAACCGAAGGGCCAAATTCTGATCCTAGAAAAGTCCGAGCGGTTGGGCGGGGCGATCCAGAGTTTTAGCGAAGGTGGATACCAAGGTGAGTTGGGGGCTCATGGTTTTTTGAATAACTCTCCGAGTTCCCAGGAGCTTCTGGCTGATTTGGGCTTTGATGCTGATCAGGCTTCATCCCTCCAGCAGGCGCCGCTTTCCAACTTTGAACGCTACATCTGCCACCACGGAAAGCTGGAACCCATCCCGCAAAGCCCTAAAAAAATCCTATCCAGCAAACTGCTGCCTTTATCGGCAAAGCTACGTGTCTTGGGTGATCTCTTTGTGAAGCCTATCGCAGAGGAGCAAAGCGTTGCCGATTGGGCGAGCAGTCGCTTTGGCCCGGCCATTCTACCCTTCATTGATGCCGCTTTGACCGGAACCTACGGCGGCGATATGCAGCGTTTGAGTATTGATGCTGTGATGCCAGGGCTGCGGGAAAAGGAACTAGAGCATCAATCGGTGTTTCGGGCTTTGTTGCACCGACGTAAGCACACAGGTGATGCTTCCAAACCCAACCTAACTCCAAAGCCGAAAGGCCTGCCTGCGATGCAGAGCTTTGTCGGGGGAATGGAACAGTTGATCCAGGCCTTGGCCCCGAATCATCAAGTACTCTATGGCCAAGAGGCACAAACTCTTGAAAAAACATCCGACGGTTGGCTGGTGCAATGCCAAGGCTACCGGATTGAGGCCAATCAGCTGATCATTGCCCTGCCCCGGCCTCAAGCGCTCCCGCTCTTGGACCCCATCCTGGCTGCACCTTCGTATAAGGTGGCTGAAGCACAGGTTTATAATGTACTCCTTGGTTTCAGCTCCAAAGTGAATATCCCCGAGGCGTTTGGGTATCTAGCCCCTAGAACAGAAAAACGATACCTGTTGGGTGCCATGTTTTCCAGTCAGATGTTTCCTGGGCGAGCCCCCCAGGGTGGAGTGCTGCTGGAATGTTTGGTCGGTGGTAGCCTGCACCCAGAGCGACTGCAAGAAAGCGATGAATCGATCCTACAGCAAAGCCTGAAGGACGTGTGCGAGCTGCTTCACATCACTGAAGAACCTATTTACACCAAGGTGCTACGCCCACAAGCCAGTATCCCTCAACCAGAGGTTGGACACCAACAATTCTTGCAATGGCGTGACCAGCTACAGGCGGCTTACCCAGACTTAAAGATCATCGGTTTTGGCTGGGAAGGAATCGGTATCAACGACATGACAAAAATGGCAAAAGCCGCCGCTGAGGCGTTGCACCAAGGCGGTCATCAAGGAGCAGAAAACGAGATCAAGGGGGTCTACTTCTAACGAAGAGGTGAATAGTGTCTCTAAAATCATAGCCTTTAGGCTAGGCAACTCCCTGAACTTCCCCGGAGTTGACGGGTACTGGGAGTTCTAACGTTTGGTAGAGAACAGTATTTTGACTGCCTCTCCAGTCAACAAGGTTGACCCGGCAAAACAGTCGCTTGCTGTTGAGCTTTTATCTGTATCCACTCCTCGTCCGTTCATTATAAATATTTTTCATTGCTCCTCTTTGTAAACAAATCTTTCCAGTGGAATTTATAATACACCCCAAAAGGCCGACATAGACACAGTAATGTCTGATTCGTATAAAATTAATTCAATTGTAGATATACTAAGCTGTAAGCTGAAAAAAAAATCCATTGTGCCTAATAAAATTGGAATTGGGATTGACTACGAAAGGGCCTTGATGATTTTAGCTGGAAAGTCTGGCAGCGGTCTGAACGACGTTGTTTGGATGGGTGACGTCGTCAACAGTGCATCCAATTTATGCAGCCAAGCTAATAAAAAATCTATCAAGCCGATTCAGGTCTCTGGAGACATATACGATAAATTAAATGATCATAACCAGGGGCTATTTAAACTTGTAAATCATTGGGACGATAGTAAATATCATGGGAACATCGTTGATACCAGTATGCACGACTGGTACAAGCAAAACTGCACGAATTGATTCAAACGCTAACTACAGGGACAACCACTACAATGCTGCCGACTCTCCTAAACCTCCAAGACAAGGTCAATGACTGGCTGAAATTTGCAGAGGCTAAAAACGGTGTTCTCATTGGTTTAGATGAGGTAATGATTTTTGGAGTCATTCAAGCTTTTATAGCGGACAAAAGCCCCTTGAAAGAATTTCACTATTCTGTCTGTATCGTTGTCCTACTCATTACCTTGTCATTACTTTTAGCCCTTACTTCCTTCTTACCTAAGCTTCAGCTCACCCATTTTGTACATGGCTCTCCCTGTCCAGAGTCGGATAATTTGTTGTATTTTGGGCATATTGCCAAATACAGTCCAGACCTGTTTTTTATAGAATTTTCCAAGTTTTTCGAGGGGAATGACCAAGAACTGGTTGGAGAACAAACTCAAAAACAATATATTGGCCAAATTGTTATGAACTCTCAAATAACGATGAGAAAATTTGGCCATTTTAATTACGCTGTTTGGGCAACAGCATGTGCGATTATATATTCCGTGACACGGTTCTCAGTCTACTTCCTGCCTTGTTGATTTTCTCACCCACCTTTTAACTAATGAAACCAAATCTTAAATATTGCTGCTAGCTGAGCTGTATCTTCCGACCGCTATAATTACATAAACAGTAGCCTCGAAATTGTGGGCAGCTCAGGCAGCAACGGGCTTTACAATTATTATCAGAGCGGTGAACATTGATTCATTCAAGGAGAAGTCATGAAACCGCTCAATCATGTTGTTGCCACCTTTCAAGAATCTATTTTTACCACCTTAGCAGAGCTAGCCAACCGGGCAGGTGTCATCAATCTAGCCCAGGGTTTCCCTGATTTTGACGGGCCGGAATGGGTCAGGGAATTGGGGGCAGCTTCAATGAGAGATGGGAAGCAACAGTATGCCGCTTCGATGGGCGCACCAGAGCTACGAAAGGCATTGAGCCAGCTCTACCAACGGCAATATCAACTCGAATTTGATTGGCGTTCAGAGGTTTTGGTTACTGTGGGAGCGTCAGAGGCGATTTATGTTGCAATTCAAGCTCTCACCAACCCCGGCGATGAAGTCCTGTTTTTTGAGCCTTTTTATGACTCCTACATGGCTTCTGCCAAGATGGCTGGGGTGACGGCAAAGGCGGTGACGTTGAAATTTCCTGATTTCGAAATTGATTGGGATGCCTTGGCGAGTGCCGTTAGTGATAAAACCAAATTAATCATGTTCAACAGCCCCCACAACCCGACAGGTAAAGTGTTCACCAAGGCCGAACTAGAAAGGTTGGCCGCCTTTGTCGTCGAACATGATCTTTATGTAATCACCGATGAAGTTTATGAGTACTTGGCTTTTGATCGCCCCCATCTCCCCTTAGCCAGCCTGCCACAAATGGCGGAGCGAGTCTTGACCATCTCAAGCATGGGCAAAACTTTGGGCCTGACGGGATGGAAAATCGGCTGGGTGGTCGGCCCTAGAAAGCTGATTCAGGCTGTGCACGCCTTGCATCAATACCTACCTTTTTGTGTGGTTCACCCTTTACAGTTGGCTCTCGCCGATGCGCTGCCAAGGCTACCTGAATATTTGCCTGAGTTTCAAGAGAGTTACAGAAATAAACGGGATTTTCTGTTTTCTGGTTTAAAAGAACTAGGTTTCAACGTGCAAAACCCGCAAGGAACCTACTTCGCTTTGTCCAAGGTGCCTGATGGTCGGCAAGAGCTAGAGTATTGCCAGGAGTTGATCCAAAAACGCAAGGTCGCCGCCCTTCCGCTGTCTTCTTTCTATTTGAATTCAGATGAAGGGACGCAGCTAATACGATTCTGCTTTGCCAAAAAACAATCTACACTAAACCAAGCAATACAAAACCTCCGGGAACCCTGATGGATTGGGTTTTAACGTAAAAACTAATGCTATATATTTTTAGATTTTCTTCTGCCTTTCACCACGAAAAACCAGCCAAGTTTATAGCCGAATAGCCGAACCTGAGCTGATTTCCAATGAGCTGCCAGTAGGACTCAAGCAGTTTAAAGATTTTAAAGGTTTACAAAACTGAATCCATCCGAATATATTCTGGATTCCAGGTCTGGGGTGAGCGCCCTAAGTTAAACGCTTAGATCCATGATGAAGCGTTTAAATTTCAAACAAAGCAATTTTAGCAGACGATCAAAGGGAAGCGCCATGGCTATTGAACCGCTTGGTTGCAGTCGTTGTGGATATGTTCAATCTGTAAACCTTGATGTGGATTGCTTGGGGATCAACGGTTTGTCAGTAGACAAAGGTCCGGGTTCACGGCGTAAACTCCAGAAACAGCCTTTTTTTTCGGTCCTGTATGTGCTATAAACGACAGAGATCAGTTGCACTCAGGTGTTTAAAGGCCTTTGAGGAATCCGAGTAATCAAAAAATGGTAGTGAGCATAGATTCTTTAGCAGGGAAGGTTAAATCAGTGTAGGCCACTTTGCCATCGGGGCATCCGATGATCTAGGGAAGTTGATTGAGTTGAGTGCCCTTTGCGCCAAGAAAAATGTGTTAGTTCCAACGGACAGCAGCCAGATGCTCGGACTCTACCGAGCCTCCAAATGTCCAGGATATGTTAGGTGATCATAAAACCATGAAGTTTTTATCAAAAATCAGCTCAGGCTCAAAACGTCGCAAAGCAGACCAGATGATCCTAGAAGCTTTGGTTAAGCTGGATAATGATCACAACGATCAGGCCCAACAGCTTTTTGGCGATGCTATCAAGACAGGCGGACCGCCGATCACGGCGCATTTAAGCGAGCTGTTTGGTGGTTTTGTCCGTCAAGACCGACACCGAGAGGCTGTCGCCATCGGGCATTCGCTCTGTACCTATGGCGAAGCTCCGGCCACTCTGATGAACGAATTGGGCAACCAATACCGCAAACTGAACAACCTCGAAGACGCCCGTGAACTCTACCGGCAAGCCTTTACCAAAGATTCAAAATATGCCTATCCCTGGCTGAATTTGGCTGCTGTTGAAGCCCGTGTTCCTTGGTATGACGACCAGATATTACCTAAGATCAAACCGTTGTTCAAAAAAAAGGCCTTGGTGTTGCCTGAATACCAAGGCACCGAAGACTTATTAAGCCTAGCTGTCTCTGAAGTGTTAACACAAATGGAATATCCGCCAGACCCAGATAATCTGGTGCTGAACCAATGTATCGCTGGTGATGCCGGGGCCCCCGTGTCCTTAGCAAAAGTTGTGGTTTACTTGGTCGGGAGGGTGAAAGATCGGACCCAACGGCTTAAAAATGGCAAAGACCCGGTGCTGCCTTCGGCTACCGATCAAATATTCAACTTGGTGATTTATTGCTTGGCTGATCAGTCAATCGAAGCTGCCGAAGAAGCGATCAATCAAATGGCAACTGAGCCAAAGCCCCATAAATATCTACCGCTGTTTCAAGCGAAGCTGAAATTGTTGCAAGACGACAGCCCTGGTGCGATTAATTTGCTGCGATCGGCCCAAAGAAGCCGCCCTATGGACCGGTTTTATAACCTCAACCTAGGCATTGCACTCTACGGGCAAAAAAAATTCTTTCTGGCCAATATGTCCTTCATCAAGACGGCATTCCTTCTGGAGTCGAGTGTTGGCTATTATGACATCAGCAAGGTGGCCGAGATGGGGGTTATCAAGTATGAAGAGGGAGCCTATGTAGCGGCAAAAAAACTCTTTGATGTGGCCTTAGCCAATGAGCCGGAGCCTTCCCTTTGGCTTTGGAAAGGACGCTGTTTGGTGCGGCTCACCCAGATTAGCAGCGCAGGTGCGGCCTTTAAAAGTGGGCTGGCCCTAGACAACGAATCCACCGAACGACTCGCGCCGCCCTTTGTGGCACAGCTACAGGGAATTTATTCCCAAGAAGCCCAGCGTGCGATGGCAGTTAAGAAGTTCGAGTTGGCCCATGACTTTATGGTGGAAGCTTTAGAGTTTGACCGGAATGTAGACGTGCTTGAACTAGCGGCCAAGGCGGCCTACTCGGCCGGGGACACCTTCAAATCTGCAGGGTACCGTGAAGAAATAAACGAACTGAAAGGATTGGACCATTTTCAAGTTGCCGAGGAAACCCGGCAAAGATACCTGAGCCGAGGCCATGAAGAAGTCAAAAACAACAACTACCAGTCGGCGTTCCATTACTACGAACTTGCCTTTGAAATGAAGCTGGATAAGGGGCACTTTATCAGGCTGGCGGGGCTTTACAAAAAACTGAACCAGAAACGAGCCCTTTCTAGTTTGATCAGACGTTATAAATGGATGCAAGAAAAAGAAGGGGAGCAGCTATACAGCAAGTGACTGTTTGCCTGCAAAAATTTGGCCCTAACCTAGTTTTTAAAATGAGCCGTTGAGCACTCGTGCTTTTGATCTTGCCCGGATTGTTCGACATCATCATCTGCCAAAACGGTCGTTCGCTTCAAAGGGATGTCTGCAGTCATCAAAGGTATTCTAGAAACAATACCAATCTGAATTGATTATTTTACACTACCCAAATTTCAGGCGAAACGTTTCATAGAATACAGCTGTTTGGAAGTCAGCCTCCCCTCCCAAAAAAAAAGATATTTCCCGATTAATACCTGCAGTGGTGGGTCACCTCACCAACTTAAAACCTGAGAAGGACGACCATCCCACCTTTCCTCACAGTCTGATCGTTTGAATCATATTTCACTGGTTTTTGGCTATCACTGCGAGCTAAGAAATAGATTATGGTTGTTCGTGATCTTGGTTGATATCTTCGATGGGAAAACCGAAACCCAGTTGGCTTGTCACCGGGGTTTTACGGCGCCTTGGTGGCTATGAGTGTTCTATTCACGCTGGCGGGCAACCCATCTTGATCAGGTAAGGCTGTAGAATCGTTAGGAGCTGTTCTCTTTCTAGAGGCTTGTTTAGAAACCCATCAAACGGGACATGCTCCGCTAACTTACCTAGTTCCTGCTTCGAATAAGATGTCAAAGCAATGATCAAAGGGGGGCTTGATGTTAATTGCCGGATCGCTTGATTCGCTTCAATGCCGTTCATCTCGGGCATATCGATATCCGTCAGGACAATGTCAAAGGGCTCGGCCTTGAATCGTTGGAGAGCCTCCAACCCATTGTTGGCAACCATGAAATTCAAGTTCAATTCCGTCAGTACAGAGGAGCCGGTTTGCCGATGAAGCGGATTATCCTCCACCAATAAGATGCGTTTGGTGCCAAGCAAGCCTAGCGCAGTCTTGATATCCAGCAGAGCTGAGCCCTGAGCTTGGTCACCCATCGGTAAGGTGAACCAAAAACGGCTCCCTTTTCCAAGTTCGCTCTCGAGTCCAATTTTTCCGGTGCTTTTTTCTACAAATTCTGCGCATAGGATCAACCCTAAACCTGATCCAGATTCTCTGCTGGTTCCCAAACTGGAGTCGACTTTTTGATCCAACCGAAAGATAGACTCTTTTATTTTCGGGTTCATGCCTACACCTGTATCGCTGACCTCGAATTTAACCATCCCTTCTTGAGGACGAGCAGAGACTTTGATTTTGTCTCCTTGTGAAGTGAACTTCACAGCGTTATTGATCAGGTTACGGAGGATTGTCCTGGTCATATCCAGATCAGCATACACAGATAAATCCGGTGGGAACTCACTACTCAGTTCGATCCCCTTCTGGTTCGCCGCCTCTTGGTACAGGTCTAGGCAGTTTGGTATGATCGAGGACATGGTAAAATGCTGTGGCACAAACTCAATATCTCCTTTTTGGCTGCGGGACCAAAACAACAAGTTGTCGAGCAGTTGGTTGGTGGTCTTGATGGTTGAGCGAATGTCTGAGAAGGTCGCATCGTCGATGTCAGACCCTCGCTCAAAAATGTCGCTGAACAGTACCGCCAAACTACCGATAGGGCTGCGAAGGTCATGACTGATGAGGTTGAAAAACTTGTCCTTGGTTTCGTTGGCTGAAGCGAGTTGAGCTGTCCTTTGCATCACGGCGTCCTCAAGGTTGACCAAAGACCACCGGAGTTGGTCCGCCATGCTTTCGAAGGCCCGGGCTAAAGTGCCGATCTCGTCTTCCCGGTCGACCGGCAGGTTCGCTGACGCCACTAGATCAAAATTTTGGTCGGTCAGTTTTTGGGTTGCGTCTAGAAATTGGCTCAACGGAAAGGCCATTTGTTTCTCAAGCAGTTGACTCGAAACAAGAACCACCAAAATAAACAAAACCAGCCCAACAGCGACCACCGCCATGATGATCTCCCTGGCGTCTTGCGCCAATTCGGATTTTGGGAACAGGGTGACAAAATACCAGTCCGGGCCATTGAGCTTGGTGATGGCGATAAACTGGTCGCCTTGTTGATTTTCCTCGATCCGGTTGTTCTCTTGAGAAGCCTGGGCTAGCTGGTAAACACTTTCCAACCCTTTATCCTGTGCATCTTGAATCCTAAATTCCCCAAGCTTGTTTTTGATTTTTTCCATGTAGTGGGGATGCACAATCAACCGGCCATCTGCGCTAAAAATGATGTTATAGGCTCCATGAAAATTACTTTGGACCGTTTTATCAAACAGTTTGGTCAACATGACGTCATTGCCAATACTGACCAAATGCTTGGATTGATCGTCAATAGGTGTGATGCAGGAAACCATCCAGTCTTTAGCTACAGCGTCATAATACAAACCGGTCCAAACGGATTTTCGCATCGGATTATTAGCTTTGTATCCTGAGGAAACCCAAACGTCTTTCGTCATGTCGTAATCGCTTTCGATCATGTCCAAGGTCCAGGGTAGTTCTGGCCAATGGGTAACGGTTGCGTTTTCCGCTGCTGATATATAATAATGCTGGGTTGACGAATGCCAAGCCACACCGTAGGTGGAAAGCATGTCATAGCCGATGACCAATCGCCTGCGCAGGTCGTCAGTCACCTCGACTTTTTGGCCAATAAATCCACCCATCCCTTTGCTGGTTTGCCCGTTAGCTTTTTCAAGCCCTTCAAACTCAGCTCGACTCAGCCGCAGAGTTCCGTCTCCCCAGTCTCTAAAAAGTTCATCAAACCGTTCCTTAGGGGCTGTTTTAAAGGACCTATAGCGGCTTTGGTATTCTTGGGCAAATTCTGCATGGTTCTCTTGGATTTGTTGAAACAGTAAGCTTTCCTTCTCGCCACGTTCAATGATGTAGGTTCGTAGTTGCTCAATGACTTGTTGTTCGAACTGTTTGATGATCATTCCATAACAGGCCCAAACCACCAGAGAAAGAATCAAGGCCCAAGCCAAGGTCATCTTATATAAAGTATTTCGAACTAGAATAGAGCGCATCGCACAGAATCTTTAAAAAGATTAAATAATATACCCAATGGATCGTAGCGTAACGGAGACCACCGGGCAAACAAATTATGAGATATTTAGGATACCCATAAATTCAACTGAGAGCCTAGCTCTTTTCTGTAAACTGAATGCAGTCAGGCACTCGCTGACAGCATAGATATATCTGTTTCTTTGGGCCTGTACTTTATGTATTAAGTTGGAAATCAGCCCAGAAGTTTAGGAAGAATTTAAAGCTATATCTTACATTCGATCGCCATGAGCGACCTCATCAACCGCTGGGAGACTAAGTACCGGCAGAAGTTTACCAAGATCGAAATCTACTTCAGGGTTTGGTAGCAAAAAAGAAACTGGATTCTAACTTAAAAGGAAAACAATTGTGTCTGGACAACAGGGCACATATCATATAAAATCAACAACTGGGGCTTGGGGACACTTAAAATATAGCAATCAATAATCTAAGTTATATAACCTACTTTCACCCATCCAGCCTTGTATTGTATTTCAAGTCACAGTGAAGATTTAGACACAATTGACGCGGTCACCGAGATCATCACCGATTCTCAAGCCAAGCTCGATGGGAGAGTGCCCAGCGCTGGATTGCTGATGGCCAGCATTGATGCTGATCACCAATTGCTGCTGGATAGGTTGATGGAAACCTGGCCCAAACTGGAACTGATTGGATGCACCACTGATGGAGAGATTTCCTCAGAACTCGGTTTTTGTGAAGACTCGATTGCTTTGGTCCTCTTTTGCGATGTCGAAATCCATGCGGGAATTGGCTTAGGACTCAGTAAAAGCAACCAACAGGCCTGCCAAGATGCTGCCGAGATGGCTCGGGCCAAATGCGGTTCAGCCCCCAGCCTCTGCATCACCACTCCCGAATCATTGACCTCCAACGGTGAGTTGACCGTGAAAAACCTGCAAGCCGCTTTGGGTGAGGGAGTGCCCTTGTTTGGTGGGATCGCTGCGGACCAGTGGCGCTTTAAGGCGACCTACCAATTTTACGGCAACCAACTATTTCAGGACGCAGTTCCTTTATTGCTGTTTTCTGGTGACTTGGCTTTCTCTTACGGCGTGGCCAGCGGCTGGAAGCCCATTGGGGAGGCGGCAGTGGTCACCAAGGCCGAGGGAAACTTGGTTTACCAAATCGACCAGATGACAGCCATGGATTATTACCGACGTTACTTGGGGTCTGCTGCAGTGCCCACCGGAGGCTTTCCTCTGGCGATTCTGGGACCGGAGGGCAATATCGAATACCTACGTTCCTCGATGGAGAACTACGACCTTGAACAGGGCAGCATCACGTATTATGGTGACGTCCCCCAAGGGTCAAAGGTTCAAATCACCGTGGCTGACCGCAATGCCATCATCGAAGGCTGTAGTCAATCACTAGACTTGGCGTTAGAGCGCTTCCCTGAAGGGGCCCAGCTGCAGGTTGCCATTTGTGTTTCTTGCGCCGCCCGCAAACTTCTTTTGGGCACCAAGACCGAAGAAGAATCCAAGCTGATCGCCCAAAAATTAGGCCCCCAACTACCGATGATCGGTTTCTATTCCTACGGTGAGGTTGCCCCATCGCTGTTGGACGAAGACAGGGCGCAATTCCACAATGAAACCTTTGTAACTTTGCTGTTAGGCTCCAAATCTAACTCGACCCACTGATGAGCCAGCCCCCACCAGCAGCACAACCAAGCCCCGAAAAAATCAAGGAACTGGAAAAGAAAATCAGGGTTCTATCCAAGCAATTGGAACGCTCCGAACGTCACCGCCAGACCATTGAACAAGCAAAAGACCAATTCGATTCGGTTTACCAGCATGTGATCGACGAGTTAAACGAACAAAAAAAGCTCCTTGCCGAAAGCCAGTCCGCCGTTCGCCGAGCCAACGCCACCAAAGACAAGTTTTTCTCGATCATCGCCCACGACCTACGTGGGCCGATTGGCAGTTTATCGGTGTTGTTCAACGAGGTTTTTAACCATGGGTCTGAAATCAACGATGACACCTACGACAGTATCCGAAACACTTCAAAAAACACTCACCAACTGTTAGAAAGTCTGCTTTCTTGGGCCGGTAGCCAAAATGGGGATATCAAGTTTTCCCCTGTACATTTCCCTATTGCCACCGCACTGCAACTGAACCTAGAGCTTTTCAAGGGGGCGGCCCAGCAGAAAAAGATCCGACTTTGGGGCGATCTGGACCAAAAGCTATACGCTCACGCCGACCTACAAATGGTCACAACCATCATCCGTAACTTGCTAGGCAACGCTCTGAAGTATACACCCGCCGGCAAGGAGATTTGGATTGATGCCCAGCGGGAGGGGGAGCAAATCCGGGTTGCGATCAACGACAGTGGGGTTGGTATGAGTGATGCGGTGCTATCGACCCTATTTCAACTGGACCAAAAAGTAACTTCAACCATGGGCACCAACCGTGAAGAGGGGTCGGGGTTGGGGTTGATTCTCTGCTCCGAGTTTGTTAGCAGGCAGGGCGGCGAGATCGGCGTCACCAGCGAGATAGGCAAAGGGAGTTGTTTTTGGTTCACCCTGCCTGTGGGCGAGTGCCCCTTCCCAGAGATTAAGATTCAATGACCCGTATTTCTAGGTTAAGACTTGTTGATGACTGGTAAGCTCTGGAAACCGAGGACAACCAAAGTAAAGTCTTCGTACAAAATTTTTCTAAACAGTTCATCGGTCGGCGTCATGAAGACTGAAGCCAATGTAAAATACCGCTGTGTTCTCTGAGGGTGATGCCCGTTAAATGGCAACTGGCTGGATTAAATGGGGGCTTTCATCCCCCCCTTTATTAACATCCCTGGACACGGGGTAGATTTCTAAAGTGCCTGAGAAGGGGTTCAGCATTTGTTTGGCAGCTATCAATGAATCAGGCCTGATCCAACCTTGGATTTCATCTGGGCTCAGGATCACAGGCATTCTGTCGTGAATCAGGCTCATTTGTTCGTTGGCTGAGGTCGTGATGATGCTGGTGCTTATGATTTCGCTTTGGAGGTCAAAGGAACGCCAACGCTCCCAGATCGCTGCCATTGCAAAGACAGGCCGTCCCGGCAGACTGATAAAATAGGGTTGTTTCCCTGGATCGGTCTTTTGCCATTCAAAAAATCCATTCGCCAAAATCACACATCGTCGGTACTCGAAAGCCTCCTTGAATGATTTTTTTTGATCAATGGTTTCGGCCCTTGCGTTGATCATTTTGAAGTTTGTTTTTGGTTCTGCAGCCCAGCGAGGCACAAGCCCCCATTGGAAATACCCCGCTTTTAGCCCTTTAGAGTTCCCGGCTACCCCAAAGACCTCTGATCCTGGCGAAATATTGTACCTAGGGCTTGTCCCCTTCCCCAAAAACAACCCTGATAATTCTCCCTTGAGTGTCTCCAACTGGTCAAAAAAAACAAACCTACCGCACATACTACCCTCGGATCAAAGCAAAAAATGTTGGAAGTGCCAAGTATACTACAGGCGGAAAAAATCAAAAAGGTTGAACTGATAAATAACGACCCCTTTAAATTAACTTGCCTCTTTGGCTCATCTTAAAACTTGGGTTTACCGTAGATTTTTGGAGCGGCCCTGTCCCTTAAAACAATCGTTATCGATGTTGTTTATTCATTTTTTGGCTACAAATCTCTACCAGAATATGAGATATTGTGGGTAGAGGATGGTGTCTAGGAAGCCAGGATTTGGACGTACCAAATTTGCTTCATTGCGGGGCTAACCTGCAAACAAATCGGTTGCTCAAATAACCAAGGGGTCCTGGTCCGGGAATTGGGAGCCAGGGCTTAGATACTTGGATTTTACCGGGCACCTCATGACCTGACCCAGAGTTAATCTTTTCCAAAAAGAATCAATCGATGGACGTCATCTTTAAAATCATTGAGCTTTTAGGTAGTCTAGGGGTCTTTTTCTTTGGCCTGAAGCTCTTGAGTGAAGCGATTTTAAACCTCAAAGGCGACCGGCTTCGCAAGTCGATCAAGACCTTGACTCGCTCCCGGCTGAGCGCAGTTTTGACAGGGGTGATGATCACCAGCATTATCCAGTCCTCCTCCGCCGCCACTGTTCTGGTCGTCGGTTTTGTCCACGCCCGGCTTTTGAAACTCAAAGAAGCGGTGGGAGTCATCATGGGGGCCAACCTGGGCACCACCTTCACCTTTTGGGCGGTGGCTATCCTTGGTTTTAAATTTCAAATCAGTATCCTCTACATGTCGGCTATCGCCATTGCCATCCCCTTGCTCTTTTCTTCGAAGGTTAAACAGAAACAAATGGGTGGGGCCTTGATAGGATTTGGGTTGATTTTTATGGGGTTGGACCTTTTAAAGGCCGCTGTCCCAGACATCAAGTCCAACCCGGAAGGGATTGCCTTTTTGGCCCAATATACAAACCTGGGGATGGGCTCGGTTTTTATCTTCATCCTGGTGGGGATCGTCTTGACCGTGCTGGTACAGTCGTCCAACGCCTCTGGCACCATCATCCTGATCATGGCATACCGAGGATGGATTGACTTCCCTATCGCCGCAGCCATCGTCATGGGAGAAAACATCGGCACCACCATCACCGCCTATTTAGCGGCGATGAACGCCAATGCGGCTGCGAAACGTGCCTCAAGAGCTCACTTTTTATTCAATGTGTTTGGGGTCAGTTGGATGCTGATGGCTTTTCCCTGGTTTATCCAAGGGATTGAGTATATCGTCCCCGGTGCTTCCAGTGACCCAGCGCTCATACCGCAACACCTAGCGGCATTTCACACCGCCTTTAACCTCACGAACATCTGCATTTTGATTGGATTTGTCCCTCAGCTCACCAAACTTGCCCAAAGAATGGTTGCCGATGATCGGCCAGAAAAGCAGCAACCAGAGGTTTTGATCTTAGAAGAAGCGAACCTGAAAATTCAAAGCATGACAGAGATCACCAACCAACTCTTTGCTGGTTTTCAACAGGCCTTAACCCAACCCACGCCGTTGTTGCATGAACAAATCGAAGCGATGCGGGCTCAGGAAGACCAAACAGACCGTATCCAAGAAGAGGTTTCCATTGGCTTTCAACAAAACTCCTATGCACTGGTCAACCAACAGGTTTCTTTGGCTTTGGTAGACATCAGGATATTGGACCATCTGGAAACCATCGCAGACCATATTTTGGAGTTAGCCAACAGGCTCGAAAAAAAACAACGGAGAAAAATAAACCTCCCTGAATCATTCAAAACAGTCTTTGAAGAGCAAGCCAACCTGACAGGTAAACTCCTGAAAATCATCAGCGAAGCCCTGGTTGACCAAGATACAGAATATGATTGGAAATTATTGGAAGCAGTGCAAACCCAGTTTGAGGCTCAACAGGAGTTCCCCTTGGATCACCCTTGGGAGAGTGATTCAGCAAAATACTTAGCCAAATCCCTGTGGAGAAATCTAGATAAAGTCTACCGAACGGTTTTGTTGATCAGCCGCACCATCAGAGGTGACACCCGCAAATAGCGGCGATCTATCCCGGTACCATAGGTATCAGAAACCCTAGAAAGCCTTTCTTTGAATCATACACTGTGGGTCCCGATTCTCTAGAGCGTTGGGCTCAAACTGTTGATGTGTCTGAGCGGGGCTAAAAAGCGACACCCAAATTCACCGCCAAGGTGGCGAAGGAATAATCATATTGGTCGTCGCTGGCATTGACCCCTTTTAGATTCAGACCCAAGAGAGCATAACCCCACTTTTTTTCCACATTAAGGGACAAGGCAGGTGAGCCCTGACTCATGCCGGAGTAGGTGAAAGACCTTTTTTGGCAATTTGCCTGGATGCCTTCCACATCCAACGCCTTTTTTTTGGCAAAACAAGTGGGGTTCGTGTTTTCCGTGTTCTCTGTCAGGTAAAGATCACCCTCGGTGTTAAACCCGCCGAGACCAAGCCCCGCACTGATCATAAAGTAACTGTCGTAGGGCGACTGACCCCATAGGTAAAATAACCTCGGGACCACAAAGAACCCTCGGCCCTGGGCCGAAGTGCCCAAATTGAGGGTTTGTGGGCTGTTGGAGGAGCTGCCCAAACTACCCTGAACGATCTGCGCTGTGACGTTCAGCTCTGTATAACTGAACAAAAAGTTATACCCCAATCCCCCGGCCCCGAATAAATTGGGGCTGCTCGCATAATTGACAAAAAAACCGCTCGCCGAACGGTCATAGCTCCCGGTATTCAGCACCGCTTTTTCTTGGGTGCCTTTGTCTTGAACCCCCACGGACTGCCCCATGTTGCTATAACCTACAGCAAAATACCCGCCCCCACCGGATGATTGGGCATACAGACCGACCCCCCCGAACCAATAAGTCAGGCAAAACAAGGCAAGATAAAATTTCTTTTGGTTCAACAAGGTTGGGGAAAACATGAACTTGTTCCGGTGTTGTAGAATCGTCAAAAAGGACTGTAGTCCAAATTATTCTAACCGAATACCAGGTTTTCCGCTACCATTGTCGATTTTTAAACTCCGATTCACCGATGAGAATCCTGATTTGATGTAGTAATGGAGTCTACCAAAGCCCGTAAGTTTGGAAGGTTGGGGCCAACGAGGTAATGCTTGTGCTCTTCCCTTCCCCTTAGGTGTGCCCTTATCAAAACTCCAGAGGGTTCACTCCTTAAACCCTCCATTGTAAAACAAGGCAGAATACAGTGTTGGCATCTAGAGTTCATATTGTGTGGAAATAAATTTTGAGGTAGCATTATCGGAAGCACTGTGAGAAATTTTGAATACGAGCGATTTCCTGGAAATTTTCACTAAAGGTAAGAGAGGCTGGATGAAAATATTAGTTGTAGATGACAGCACTTTCATTAGAAAGCTAATCTTTCAAGAGCTGGAACCTGACCAACACCAAATTGTGGAAGCTGCAAGTGGTGAGGAAGCACTAGAAATGTTAGAAAATGAATCCTTTGATCTGATAACCTTAGATATCGAAATGCCAGGAAAAAGTGGATTTACGGTCTGCCAGGAATTTCGTCAAAAAGAGGCTTTAACCAAAAGCGATTCGTTAGCCACCCCCATCCTTTTTGTGACCGGCGATGACACCATCGAAGGCCGAATGAACGGGTTTGAGTCTGGCGCCACTGACTTTTTTGTCAAACCTTTTGATAAGGGTGACCTACGTAAAGCGGTACAAAAAGTTTTTGCACCTGACCCGACCTTTGAAGGAAAAAAGGTCTTGGTGGTCGACGATTCCCCCTTGATTTGCCAAATCCTGTCTACAGCGTTGAAAACAGTCGGGATTGATACCTTAACCGCAAACAATGGTGTGGCTGGTCTGAAAATATTGAAGGCCGAAGTCGCTAACATCGATCTGGTGATTACGGACTACGAAATGCCTGAGATGAACGGAGACGTATTCTGCGGCCACATCAGAAAAACTTTGGGCTTAGATCAATTGCCTGTCATCTTTTTGACTGGTGCCTCAGTCACCGAGTATATCTTGAAGATGTTTGCTGCCGGAGCTTCTGACCTCATCAACAAGCCTTTTTCTCAAGAAGAGCTCATCGCTCGGGTTCATGTGCATTTGCGTGAACAGAGATTAAAACAAAAATTACGTCAAAAAATCGAACAGTTGAGGGAAGCTCAAGGCAAACTTGAGTTGATGGCTGTGACCGACGGTCTCACCGGATTGTTTAACCACAAATATATTTTTGAACAGCTAGAAACTCGTTTAGAAGAGGCAAAGAGGTACAATCAACCCTTGAGTATCTTACTGTTAGATATAGATCACTTTAAGTCTGTGAATGACCGATTTGGCCACCAACGAGGGGACGAAGTGCTGGTCGAAGTTTCTCAAGCGATCAAGAACGGAGTTCGTGATATCGATATCGCCTCTAGGTATGGTGGGGAGGAGTTTTTGATTGTGTTCCCAAACACCGGGATTGACGGCGCAAGTGTGGTTGCCGAGAAAATCCGCAAGGCCGTTGAAGGGCTAGTCTGGGAAGACGAAGGCCTGCACACCGCCATCAGCGGCGGCTTGGAGAGCTACACCGGGCAAACAGGTTTGCAACTGGTCGAAGCAGCAGATCAAAAACTCTACCGTGCAAAAAACGAAGGCCGCAACCGCATCATCTAACCTTCCATCCTCTCCACAGAGGCTGAAACCACCGGATAGATCCCTTGCCCCTCACCCAAGGGTTCTCAATATTTTTTGGGAGTCCCTAGAACACAGGAACTTGCCCCGGTGTCCTAGAAGCAAAAAAAACATCCCCTCAGCTCCTCCAACCTATGGCAGCTATTCGAGCTATGGAAACTCATGACATTGCCCCCTCCCAAAACTCCAAAGGTCAGGCGTTTTTTTTGCGCCCTAGCTAAGGATGGTTTGTAACATTTCCCCCACATACTCCCCCAACTGCTCCTCCCGAAAGAAAACGTTTTGTTGGTTGAATTGGTCGATGTTTTGCGGGCCGTCTTTTCGGTGGACCGCTGCGAATTGGGTTGAGGACAAGATGAAGGAATGCAGCTCAATATCCTGCCCCTCTTCCTTGATTTCCTGGCCTAGCTTTTTGATGGTTTTGCTGAACTCAACCTTGCGGGTGAAGTCGCCGCCGTGCATGTGTTGCAGTCCTTTTGGGTCGATGAAGGCGACATGTTGCCTCTCCCCGTCGATCAGCCACAGGATGAAGTCAGGGTAGAAACCCCCTTCGTCAAAGAAGCCCAATCCCTGGCCTTTACTTTGGTTACGCAGCAGATGCAGCTGTGTCTTCCCTAAAGCGGTTGGGTTTGTCTTCAGGTGGGTTTGTAGGTCCTCCACGAAGTCACGCTCCCCTTTGTTCAACGCTGTGGGGCTGACGGTCGCCCAGCTGCTGCCGGCCTCGCTCACATACACCAAGGGGTCGTAGAGGTGCCGGTCGGCGAGGAAGACCTTCAGGTCTTGCAGGTAGCTGTACCCCTGTTGGTAAGGCTCCCCTTTTTTGTCCTGCGCTTCATAGTCCTGGGCGAGCTTCCTGAGCCCGGCAATCGCCTCGGTTTCGTTGGGCGCAATGCTGAACCGGTGGGTTTCGATCAGGTTCGGGTCCTGTTTTTCTAGCTTTTGGAACTTCATGTTGTCTTGTTCCCATTCCGCCCGCATCTTTTTATAAAACCGCTCCACATACTTCTTGATCACCGTGGTGGCGATCTCCTGCCAACGGGCAACATCCACCCCATAATGCTTCAGCTCCATCTGCTCCGCCGGGATCAACACTTCATACCAGACCACTTCGGCAGGGGTCTTCAAAAACAAATCTTTCAGCCCCGGTTGAGTCAAACAAAGGTTATGCCAGCCTCGCTCCGCTTTGAGGGCCTGGACCGCAAAATAGATACGGTCCCAATCCAACAGCGCCAGTTGGGCTGGCTTAAACTGGTGGCTCTGTTTATCGATTTTTATACCCTCTTCTTGGGGCAGGTCGCTCATCGTCCCTTGGAGTTTAGGGTACCAATCCACGGTGATTTTATACCGAGAAAAATACTCCCCAGGGGCCTCCAATGCTGGCTTCCCCCCGCTGCTTTTATACCGCAACGCACCAGGAATCTTAGGCTGCCAGAGCGGTGGACTGGCAGGCAGATTGAGGCGAACCGGGACTTCGATTTCTACCGGTTGGTCGTCCACGCTGCACTCCTCCGCCTCTAGGTACTTGCGGAACTGGTCCATGTAGTTTGCTTGGATACCAAAGAGGTTCAAGGTCTCAACAATCGGCAAGCCGACCGGTGCCGGTGGTTCCAAGTACCCCACAGCGGAAGACCGCTTGAGCCGGTGTTGATACCCCTTGAGCCGGACCCCTCGGCCAAACAGCTGGATGATTTGCGGCCCTTCGGATTGCCCGATTCGCATCAACCCAATGCTACTCACCCGCCAGCTACTCCACCCTTCGGTGAATTTCTTGGAACCAATCAGCAAATGCACCCGGCTGGTTGGGGAGGTGATTTTTGAAAAATAGGTCTCGCTCCGTTCCCGGTTTGGGTTGAAGTGCATCACCTCGGCGCACTGCTGGGCGAGCAACACTTCGTCGGGCTTTGGCTTTTTGTTCCGCCCCGCCATGGCGTTGAAGAGCTTGTCTGCGTCACCGACGTTAATCACACCAAAAGGCTCTTCATTCTCCCCACACTTGAGCAGTAACTCCCCTTCTTTCTTGTTCGCCATCTCGATGTGCAACTTGCCGCCGGTCCCATTAAAGAACCTCTCGCAAAGGTCTTGGTGCAGTGCAGCAATGTCCGGTTCTTGGGTCCGTAGGTACGCAAACCCCTTGGTCAGGACGTCCCTCTCGCCGACCGCCAACCCGGCTTCCCCTTGCAACACCGCCCCAATGGCTTCGGTGGACTGCTTGGGGTTGGCTAGAAATTGGGCGAAAAAGTGCAGCACTTCGACCACATCGGACTGGATCTTTTTGTTCTCCGTCCGCAAGGCGTTGACGCTGCCCCCGACAAAAATCCACAAAGGCCGCTCAATCAGAAACCTAGAAACCTCAGCCCCCTGTTCCTCGAAGTAACGCAGTTGTTGGTAAAAGGCCAACAACGCAGCGGTGAGGTAATGGAACCGGTGGGTTTCTTCGGCCTGTTTTTTGTCGTCTAGGTTCAGGATTTTGTAGTCCTTACCGTATCCATCCCGGTAAAAGAAAGCATAGGAATAATCAAACAGAATGCACTTGGCGTACTCCTCAGCCAAGGCCCCTCGGCCCACCGCTTGCCCAAAGGTAGCGGAGTATTCGAAGCTGAAGCCGTCGGCGCAAAGAGCCCGGCGGTACTTCATCCAGGCTTCCCCTTCGGCCCCTCGGTGGCCTTCGTCGACCATCAACAGGTTCTTGGAACCAAAGGCCTCGATAGCCACGGTTTTTTCCCCAGAGGTTTCTTGCAGTTTGCTGATTTCGATGACTTGCAGCAGCTTTTGGGTGTGCACCTGCCCAGGCTGGTATAGGGCCTTGTCAAATGAGGCGGCCTGAATCCCACTGGCGGCGAACTCGTCTAGATGCTGGTTGCTCAACCCTTCGTTCGGGGTCAACAACATCAGGTTTTCCGGGGTGTCATGGTTGCGCTGCTTGCGGTAGGCCTCATATTGCAGCAGGTGGACATGCATCAACAGGGTCTTACCAGAGCCCGTTGCGCTCCAAAAAGCCAATTTGTTGAGGTCGTCCTCGGTGTAATCCGCGATTCGCTGGCCAGAGGGCAAGTCGGCGTTGAAGCCCACCAAAAATTTATTGAGTTCTTCGACGAACGCCTGTTTATCCCCAAAGTACCGGTCCAAGTAGATTTCAACAAACAGCAAGGCGAGGTATTGGAAATACTTCCAAGTCACCGGGTCCTTGCGCCGTTTGGTGTTGATCGATTCGGAGTGGTGGTAGATGTGCTCGTCGTAACCGGTCAGTTGGGTCTCGTCCAAGGTGCCGACCTGTGCAGCCAAGGAAAGCAAGGGCCCCAAATACTTCGAGCGATTCTCGGTGGTCCAACCTTCGAGGGCGTCCTCGTTGATGGTACGGGCTAGGTCTTCAAACCGCTTCGCCCCAAACAGCGACAGCGCCCAGTGAAACAACACCAACCGCCGCCCAAAGGGCAACTCAGTCTCTTTTTTCTTTTTATTGACCGGGGCCATTAGGCTTCCCCAAACATGCGTAGGTGGAATTCTTCTTCGGTGAGGCGGACCTTCCAGGTTTCGTCGTCTCGCCGTTTGTTTTCGAGGTTGTTGTCGCCGTTGACATAAATCAGGGACAGCTCCGAGTCCTTGGTTTTGATCATCAAGCTACGGAGCAGCCCGTCCAGCTGGTCGTTGCTCACCTCTTCGGTGTCTCGCCAGAGCACCAGGATTTTTTCTCCCGCCCGGTTGCGCCCTTCGATCTTAAGCACCCCTTTGAGCCGTTCCCGCCCGGCGACTGTGAGGCCAATCAGGTAGTTGAAGGTTTCCACCAAGTCCACCGTCACCTTGCGACTGCCCCCTTCCCCGTTAACACTCAGTTGGTAGTCAAAAGGTTTGGCGAAACGCTCCAGCTTGAGCAAGCTGCCTCGGCTTTCTAAATCAAGCATGTATTGCAGCAAGTACTCCTCCCCACCGCCGGGCAGGCTTTGGATCAGTTCCATCGCCTGTTGGTCCGGCGCCTTCAGCTCCAGGTTATCCAGGGCGCCCTCGTAGCTTTCGAGCTTCAGAGACTTCACAATCTGACTCACCCCTTCCCGAGACACCGGCGAACCGTCCTTCCAGTCTTTCGAATAAGCCGCCTTGAGCACACGGGGCTTGGTCACCGTCTCAAAATACTCCCCCATCTCCACCAAAATATACTTCCGACTCCCCCCGTCTTCCCGGTTCAAGTTAATCACCGCATGCCCAGTGGTCCCGGAACCAGCGAAGTAATCGAGGGTGGTATCCTGAGGACCGGCTAAGTAACGAGTCAACCTAGAAATATCCTTCCAGTTTTTGGGGTTTGGAAAGGCTAAAGAATCAAAATATTCATTAAATTCTGTGGTTGCCGTCTGGGCATAACTGTAGAAAACAGAGGGCATCACCTGTCCATTGCCTTCAAATAATAGATTCGCTTTACCAGGAATTGTTGATTCATCAACGGAAAAAGTAATATAACCTTTTTCATATTCCTCCCAGAAACGTTCGGGAGTCGAATATCTCCAACCACCTTTGGGTATTTTTACAGCTTTCTTCGTGCTGGGGTGTAATATTTCATACTTTGGCCCGCCACCCCCAGGCCAGCTAATATCCCCATCAGTACGATGTGGGCCAAGTTGATTGACCTTTGTATACCTCATCAACCTTCTTCGTGGGTCTGCAACTGGGATCGTTTCAAACCAAGCCAACCAACCTTCCCTGACCTTTTCCCAATCGTCCTGGTGTTTCTTACGAAGCTTGGAAAACAGCTTTTTTGCATCCTCAAGGCCCTCTTTGGGCTCCCTGAATTTAATTTGGTTTTCCATTAGGAATTGCTTCGATTTAGCGTAAACCAGCATATATTCATGGCCCACCGAAAAGAATTTAGCATCGTTTTTTCGGTTTCGGTCCCAGACTAACTTGGCCAACTCGTTTTCCCCGTACACCATCTTGGCGAGGATGCTCAACCGGTCCAATTCATCATCATCAATACTGATTGCGACTGAAGAACCCATTGTTTGGAGTTCACGGCCTAAGGTCAACCGGTCCATCAACGCCGATAACCAGCTAGAATGTTGGTAATTGTCTTTATACACAAAATCATTTCCACCCGTGTTATAAGGTGGATCAATGTACACACACTGCACCTGCTCCTTGTACCGCTCCTGCAACAGGTTCAACGCCTGGAAGTTCTCGGACTGGATCAACAGGCCGTCGGTTTTTTGGTCCAGGTCGTCGATTTGGGCGAGCAGCCGTTCCTTGAATTCCGGGCCAAACAGGCCGGTGTCTACGGTGAGGTAGGGGTTGGCGGTCAGGAAAGCCTCGGTCAAGGGGTTGGAATAACCAGGGCTGGCGGATTGGCCCAGTTCCAGCTGTTGGTTGGCTGTCCCGGTGATTTGGTCGATCTTGTACAGCTCCACCCAAGCTTCCCGTTGGCTGTTGTTGCCCAGGATTTCGGCCAACAACCAGACCCTCTCGGCCTCGGCCTCACAACCAAAGATATGGTCCAAGGTGATGTTATAATCAGCGGCGATGACAAACTTCTTTTTGAGCCATAGTTTCTTCTGGAACTCTTCGAGCTGGGACAAGAAGGTGATGATCTTTTCAGCCACAGACTTAAACGCCCGGGCCTTGCGGATACGCCGGTCCGATACCTCGACTTTCCCGGCCAAGAGATCGTCCACCACCAAGACTTCGTTTTTCAGGTAAAAATCCAGCTCCCGGCTGAGGAATTCCTCCAGGTTTTTGTGGATGAAATAATCAAACTTGTTCCGGGCGGTGTACACCTTCAGGTGTTTCTCCAGCAACGACTGAGGTTTGGGGGTCTCTTTGGTTTTGTCTGGTCGGCTTAACAACTGGCTTTTTAAGCCCTCCGGCAGGTCCAAAGCCTGCACTCGGTCGTAGGTTTCTTGGGCGAGTTCGTCTTTTTTGCGGTCTGAAGGTTTGTATTCAAACCACAGCCGCAACCAGCCCTTGCCTTGCTCAAAACCCTGGTCCCCTTCCACCAAAACAAAGTGCCGCTCTTTGCCGCTTTGGGCCTTGTTGCTGTTTTGTTCGGTGTCCGCTTCGGCGATACGAAACTCTACCTTGGTTTTTGAAGCCAACTCAAAGCGGTAGTGCCGGAAGGCCTCCCCGCTTTTGATGTAATATTGGTCGTAATTCGCCCAGTGCAGCTTGACCTCTTCCCCTTCGTAGGGGATGACGTAGTGGTCCTTTTTGTACCGCCGTTTGCTCAAAAAATCCCCACCGTCGTAATACTGACCGAAGAAGTCGTAGAGGTCGGCGCAGACTTCTTGGGCCAGGGCTTCGCTGGTCGCTCCGCTTTGCAGCTTCGCTTTCATCTCCCCATACTTGGGGTTTTTGTTCGGGTCGCCCTCAAAGGCCTCAGCGTCTTGCTCCATTTTGGCGATCTTGGCTTTGATCTGCGCCAGTGCCGCCTCGTCCACCTTGCCTAGCTCTTCGGCAATGGACTGGGGGAGCCGTTGGTCTAAGTACTGCCCGATTTCCTCCTGCTTGAGCCGCATGATCCGGTACACCCCAAAGTCCAGGTCCGCCCGGTCCATCTGGAATATCTCTCGTAATTTCTCTTGCAGCTCTTGGATGCTTCGTTTCATGGCAGTCTATCTGAGTTCAAAGGTGATTTGGTACAGCACTTGGGTTTTGATGTCTTGGTTCATTCGTTCCTGGAGCCGTTCGATCAAGTCGTCTCGCTGGTCGATGATGTCGTCCATGGCGTTGAGCGAGTTGCGCCTTAGCCTGCGTAGCTTTTTTTCTGCCTCAGAAATCAGCCCTTGGAACTGCCGTTCTTGCTCCAAGGACTCGGCGGCCTTGGAATCCCGGTTCAGCCGCACCAGCTCGGCTTTGACTTCGTCGATTTCCAACTCACAGGCTTGGGTCTTTTCTTCCGCCCACAGCTCTAGTTTTTGTTTCTCCCCTTTGTAAAAACCAAAGTTACGGTTTTCAGCGTCTTTTGCATAGTCTTGTATCAAGGTTTCGCTCAAGACTTCACTGTCTCCACCAGCCAACAACCCTGGGGAAGTTGGCCCGGATTCCTGGCCCCCCAAGGAGGCCAATAGCTGGGCCTCTTCTTCGCCCACCGGCTCCCCATCCCCGAACCAGCCGCCGACCAAGACTTTTTCCTCGGTTTCTAGGCTGCTGACTTGGCAAAACAACACCAACAAACTGCCTTGTTTGCCCAGGTGGGGTTCTAAGAGGCTGAGTTTAAACGGGTGGCCGGATAGGTCCAGCTTGAGGTGTGCCCCTGGGGTGGGCAGGTTCTTCGCCGCCTCGATGACAAAGTTGCCCAGTGGGTGCCCCAACCGGTACTCATGGCCGATGACTTTCTGCCCCTCTTGTTTGACCAGCTGATAAAACCCGGCCTTCACCGTCGGCAAGGGCGGGTCGAGCAGGTCAAACCCGTGTGTCTCTTCTTCAAACCGGGCCTTTTTCGCCAACATGAAGTGAGTCACCCCCCAAAAGAGCCGCCCCATGCGGTCTAAAATCCGGCCCGCTTGGGCTTGACGTACCTTCAATACATCGTGGACCTGTTGGTCAAAGTGGCTGAACAGTGCGCCCTGGGCTTGGTCTAGTTTGTCGGTGATTTCGACTTCCAGCTCCTTTTGTAAGGCGGTGAACCCGGCGGAGATTTCTTCGGCATTCCGGCAGGTTTGGTAGATCGACAGAATCCTTTTTTCAAAATCAATCCCTGACTCAATCCGGCCCAAGATATCGTCTGAGGCCCCAAAAACCCCGTCAAAGAGGGTGAATTTCTCGGTCAACAGGGTCAACACCCGCTGGTCCGCTTGGTTACGCTGGTTGAGGAAGTTGACCACCACCACGTCGAATTTCTGGCCGTACCGGTGACACCGCCCAATCCGCTGTTCCACCCGCTGGGGGTTCCAGGGTAGGTCATAGTTGACCAACAAAGAACAAAACTGAAGGTTGATCCCCTCACCAGCCGCCTCGGTGGCCACCAGGATTTCTGCGTCTTCCCGGAAGTGGTCGATCAAGGCACTGCGCCGGTCGATAGCCACCGAACCGGTCACCTTGTCCGTGCCCTTGTGTTTCGCCACCCATTGTTGGTGGATCAGTTTGGAAAATGGGTCGTTGTTGGTGCCGTTGAACGTCGCCACCTTCCCGTCGTAGCCATTGGCGCACAAGAAATCCCTCAGGTAGTCTTGGGTGCGGCGGGACTCGGTGAACACCACCGCCTTACGCTTGGCCCCCATCCCTTCCATCTCGGCGAACCCGGTTTGGATCGCTGTCAAGAGGGCCTTGGTTTTTGAGTCGGTCCCGATTTGGGCGGCGGCGTAGATAAACCCCTTGATCTCGGCTATCTCCAGGTCCAATTTGCTGGGGTCATGGGGCAGGCCATATTCCACAGCTGGCTCAGCGACGGAGTCCGCTTGGTCGAGGTATTCGTCTTCGATCTCTTCATCTAAGGTGAGCTTCGCCAGCAGGCTTTCGGGGTTACGTAACCCCTCCTTGAGCCGCTCCAACCGCTCCACCATCCGTTTCAAGGTCTCCCCAATCGCCGAGGAACTGCTGGCGAGCAGCTTGCGTAGGATCAGCAAGGTCAGGTGCCTGTGCCGCTCCGGTAGGGAGTAGGTGCCTTCTCTCTGCAAAAAAGCGGAGATTTTGTCGTACAGCTGTACCTCCACATCCGCCGGGGTGAAGGGCTGGGTGATGGTTTTTCGGTTGGTGTAGGGGACGTACTCGGTGACGTCCCGGCGCAGGGTTCGCTTCAGGAACCCACGCATCCGTTGTTTCAGTTCGTTGAGGTTGCTGTCCCCACGCATGTAATTACGGCGGAAGGTGGTGATATCACCGAAGATTTCCTCGTCGATCAAGGTCGAGAGGCCGTAGAGGTCTAGCAACGAATTTTGTAGCGGGGTAGCGGTCAACAAGAGTTTGGGGCTGCCGGGGAACGCCCGGCGCAACGCTTGGCCCGTCCGGTTTGATTCCCGGTGGGCGTTGCGTAGCCGGTGGGCCTCGTCGATGACAACTCGGTCCCAGGCCTTGCGGGAGAGATGCCCGGCCATTTTGGCGGCGAAGGGGTAAGACAAAATCAACACCTTTTCTTGATCAAAGGGGTCGGCGATTTTCGCCTCTATATCCGCCTCAAAGGCTCGCTTGTCCAAAATCCGGGTCGGGAGGTGGAATTTCTCCTCCAACTCAGAAGCCCATTGCCTGCGCAAGGACGCCGGGCAAATCACCACCAACCGCCGTTTTTTCTCCGCCCACATCTGGCAAAGCACCAACCCCGCCTCAATGGTCTTCCCCAACCCCACCTCATCGGCGAGGATCACCCCTTTGGACAGCGGGTTCGCCAGCGCAAACAACGCAGCCTCCAGCTGGTGGGGGTTTAAGTCTACTTTTGAGTCAAAGATGGAGACCGAAAGCCGGTCCAGGCTTTGGGAGGTGGCGTGCCGGGTCAGTTCAAAGGCGGCGTATTTTGCGCTGTATTTTGTAGGTGACATCTTTCCAATTCATAAGGTTTACTTCCCGGCAAGGCTACCTGATTAGCCCTAATAATGGAAGACCCTGGGAACCGGGGTGTTGGTTTGTTTTTTCGGGGCGGTTCCAGGCCGGTGGCCGCTCAGGATTTCAGCTTTTGGGCAAGCTGCTTGAACATAGTTAGGGGCTGTTCGTTTAAATGGTCCGCAAGGAGGTAAATGGATGGGTCGCTTTTTCTATTTTTCATCAGTTGATCCACCAATGGCCCTGATTCCCACCGGTCAAGCAAACCCAACGATTCGTCCCATTTGGTGAACATCGCAAACCAAGGCAGGTAGCCGCCGAAAAACTCGTTTAAATCGGCCATATCTTTTGGGCCTAGCTCTTTGAGTGCATTTTTTATGGAAGAGGTTGGTTATATCAAGTTGGCTGTGCCCAAGGGTTCGGATTTGTTGTTATTATCGTGTTGTTGAGGTAGAGTTAGCTTAACTAGTGGAAAATTGGATTGTATCTGGGAGGAAATGGGTGGTTAAGAAATTTCTTTATGGGGCTTTGGTCCTGCTGTGTGTGGGGGTGGTTTATCTTGGGGGAATGCCCAAAGTGAAGGCGGACCTTGAACCCAAGGCGGTCGAAGGGGCCGAATGTTTGGACGGGGTGGCGTACCGGTTTGTGGTGCTTTCTGAAAGCAGTTGGGTCAACTGTGGTGGCCTGCAATACCAACAAGCGACCTCGATGCTTCAAGGACTGAGCAAACAGTTTAACATGGATGAAAGCAAACTGGCGGATATGTTCGCAACTTACAGTGAAAAGTTGGTCAAGTTGGGGGTCAAGGAATCCCCTTTAGACTTTCTAAAAGCGATACACCAAGTCTCCAAGACTGAATCCGTGCTCCAAGCCCTAAAGAAGCACAAAGGTGCCTCAGACCCCAAAGCCCTTACCGCCTTGGCTGGCGGCTACGGTGTCTTACGGATACAAGGGGTTTCCAGAAAGGAGTCGATCAAAGCCACCTTCACAGCGGTGAAAGCACACCACAAGCACGGTCTTTCATTTAGGAAATAACCCAAACAACAATCCCCCAAACCTAAACGTTGATCAGCGCAGCTTTTTGGGCAGACTTCACCACAGTCATCGAATGCTGAACAACCTTAGTTCTCAGAGGTTCGCTGAGTAAAGCCAATTCCCCCCAGACAAACCAATGTCTCCAGCTGCCCTTTCCTCGGAACTCCCATATTTTTGGTGTTTAACCAGCGACTGCTCAAAAAAAAAGGGGGGGGCGTATCGAATCTCATCCTCGTAGAACCTTTGATTGCACTATCTTTGGCAAACAAGGCTGGTCTTTCTTTGGGTGAAGGATAACCTTTGTGGGTTAATGAGACTCAAAAAGCTTATTTTGCTACTCAGATAAGGAAACACAGATTCGCCCAAAAACCAAGGGGTAGGCTGGGTTCTTGGAAGGTTGGTTTTTCTGAGTCAGACGTTGGGGGGGTCGTGAGGTTCGGTCCACAAAACTCAGGGTAAAAAAAAAGGGCCTTGCGGCCCTTCTTTTTTTACTTAGCTGCTAATGCAGCCCGTTGGGCTACATAGTCTTCGTTTGGCACTCCCGCCATACTCTGCAACAGTCTCCAGTTCTTTCGTCGTTCTACACAGAACAGAACCATCTGACGGCTACAGCCCATAGGGACCATCTTACCTTTTTTCTCGACCATGAAGTAAACTCCATTGACCGGGATGAAGGAACGATGCTCAGGGTCTTGGTGACGTCGGTAAACCACGTCGTCCTGAGTGACCTTCGCTAGCATATCATCCAGCTTAATCATACCCGCTTCCTTGCCGTCCTTCACAGGGAACAAATGCTTGCGGAATCGTGCTTCCGTAGTGGCCCAGTGTGCGACTGTATAGTTATAAGTCTCACCATCAGGTCCTTTCTTCTGGCACCAGTCACGCTTAGGGTTCGGGTTACCTTTCAAAGACAAAGCATCTTGGTACATTTCACCTTTTGAAGGGTTAAAGACCAATTCCGCCATACCCCTTGAGTCACGAACATACTGTGCTTGCTGAGTCGAAACATCGTCAGTCACACCGTGCTCTGGCTGGCAGGTCGTGAAGCTTTGGATGTAGGCTGAACCTCGGTAAGTGACCGCATCCATCACCGCTTGCAGCATGTTAGCTGAGTTGGCCATAGAGACCTGTGCGATGTATGGGCTGCCGTGGCCAGCCATCAAGATTGAGGTTAATTCCTTACGCTCAACCATCTTGCCTTCTGTCGCTTTACCATGCTGGTTCATATCGAATCCACCAGGCATCACGGAAGAGTCAGAGTTCTGACCACCGGTGTTTGAGTAGACCTGTGTGTCTAACATCAAACATTTGACGTTTGGCCGGTTCTGCAACACAACCTTAGACAAGTTCTGGAAGCCAATGTCACCCATGGCACCGTCACCACCGATTGCCCAAACCTTCGGAAGTTCTAAGATTTCCTGGTCGGTCATCAAGCTGTCAGTGAAGTGGGTCAGTGCCCAATAATCATCATGGCTGATTCCCTTACCACTCAACAATGCATCTGTTAAACGCTCTGGTAAAACAGAGTGCCTAGCGTGATCCATGATCAAGGTCTCACCAAAGGCCCAAGCCAAGGTAGGACTATCCTGGAACAAGCTGTTCATCCAAGGATACTGGTGTGGGTTGGCTGGGTGAGTGGAGCCATAAACCGAGTTACAACCGGTTGAACTGGTCATCATCATCACAGACATTCCGTTTGCGTACCTGCCGTCAATCGCCCGTAAATCACGGTGATTAAAGGCGCCTTGACGCAAGACTAAGTCCAAAGCGTTGATCATATCTTGATCAGATACATCAGCAGCGCCGATCCGAGTCAAACTGTCTTTTTCGTCTTCGCCACCATGGCCTAAGATCAAGTGCTTGATCCCGACGGACAACCACTCATACTGCTCAGGGCTCTTCTCTTTCAGTGTCGCTAACAAAGCTACACCTTCAGACACCAATTGTTTGGCTTTCTCTTCAAAGCGATTCGCCTTGCGGTGATACATAGGCCGCATCAAAGCTTCGGTGATGGTTGCGATTGCACGTAACACTGTCTTCTCACCACAACCAGCGCAAGCACCGTCTCCAGATACAAGGGCATCGTAGTAGCTACGAACCATCAAGTGGTTCTGTAGAGCCACGGCCTTGGTCTCACTCAAGTTGTCTGCGTTGCACTTTGCCAAGTATTTTTGGTTTGTGTCAGGTAGTAAGTCCAAGAACGTCATGCTGCTTTCGTGCTCAGCGTTGATGTCTTCGTCTTCTAGAACCATTTTCAAGGCTTGATGATCGCCACACTCAAGAACACACTCACCACAACCTTTACAAAGGTCTGAGATGAAGATGGAGAATAGACCACCAGCACCAGCATTTTTCTTCTCAAGCATTTCAAAGATTGTCCGGCTTTTTGCGTAAGCCAAAGGCACTTTAGAAATCGCTTCAATGAATTCTGCTTTGGAAGCCTCAGCCACTTCAACAGACTCCAACTCGACTTTCAACAAGTCAGTGAAGGAGGTTGCGTTGTTTTTGTTGGTCTTGACTTGCTCCAACATTTTGGCTCGCAGGCTCGCATCAAGCTTGGCTACGTTAGAGCTTAAAGTGCTCCGGCCAGCGTCGTCAGACACATAATGTTTGATCGCAGTCGCCAAAATGACTGAAATGTCCTGAGCGGTGTTCGGCATCGCCGTATCCGGGCAAGAAACAATACAAGCCATACATTGGGTACAATTTTCTGGGTAGAAAATTGGGGTCTTCCGACGAGAGACATACTTGCTGATGGTCGCTGCTGTCGCTGCAGCCATCACACCGGTTGAAGCCAATGCAGAGGCAGGCTGATCATAGCCCAACCCGGCTCTAAACTCGGAGTTGTATTTATCCAAGGACAAGTAAGGTGCCTTAGCATCACCGGTTTGTGCAACCTTATCGTCAGCATCAAACCGCTTAACCCCAGTCACAGGAATCAACGAAGGAGAACGCATAGAACTAGCATCCAAAGCATCCAAAGCGCCGTGTTCTGCTTGCCAAACACCTTGGAAGCCCTCGGTCATTACAGTCATGTTTGATTCAACAACAGAATCACCAAACCGACCGAACTTCTTTTTGTACTGATCGTGAACAATGCTTAGGAATTCATCTTCAGGGATATTGTAATCCCCTAGAATCGGAGACACCTTGAAGAAGGCACCTAAGAAACTATTCCCTTGCATCCTGAACTGTAAATCAACACGGTCTGTGGCCTTCGCAGCGACATTAAAGCCGCCCAAACCATACACACGGATTTTGTTGTCAATGATGCTTTGACGATATTTTTGTGGAATCCGAGACCACAATCCGGCGGAGGTGGTTTCTTCGGTTTCAATGATCAACGCACCACCTGGCTTCATCCCATCGAGTGGGTTGGTGTGGGTGAACGCCTTAGGGTCACAACAAAGAACAACGTCTACGTGTTTCAGGTCACAGTTGACCCGGATTCGTTCAGGAGCGGCAACCAAGAAATAATTGGTTGGCGCACCTTTTTTCTCAGAACCATACTTTGGGTTGGCACTGATGTGGAAAACTTCTTCAGCATTTCCAGTTTCGTCCTTTTTCCCATCTCGATCAGAGATAAAGCCGGAAATTGAACCGATGATCTCACCTAAGTTCTTACCTGTAGTGATCGCACCCCAACCACCGATAGAGTGGAACCGGATAGCTACAGCACCGTCAGGCAACAAGCTTGGTGTTTCGTCGCTGTTCACACCGTATGGGTGGTCTACACCGACATAAAAGAAACTAACGCCGTCAGAAGATTTTTTGCCATCATTCCGAGCCCGTTGGCCAGTTGCGAATTCATAAGCACCGAAGATCCCTTCAGGCCTGAAGTCACGACTTCCTAAACCATAGACACCAGAAAAAATCCGAGGCACTTCAGCGTCGGTGATCGCAGGCAGTTCAGCGAAAGCGTTTGTTTTTGAGTTGGTGACGGCTTTTGACAAAGCGGTCCGAATTTCACGGGCCATTGGGTTGTCAGCAGCGGTCTGGTCATCCATTCGTTCTAAGATGATGACATTCTTTTTGCCTTTCAACGCATTGATGATCGCCTTTTCAGGGAAAGGTCGAATCACGTTCAGGTGAATCACCCCAACGTCTTCGTTGCGTGTTTCTTTGATGTAATCAACAGCGGCTTCTAAGTTTTCCGCAGAAGAGCCCAAAGAAACAAACACTGTCTCCGCATCTTCACAGTTGTACTCGCTGATTAAGCCGTAACGACGGCCAGTCAGCTCGGCGAATTCTTCGTAAGCAGCTTCCAAGAAATCAAGGATCGGCTCAACGAAGTTATTCCGGCGAGCAACCACACCGTTCATGTAGTGTTCCTGGTTTTGGACGGGACCCATCAAAGCGGGGTTCTTCAAGTCCATCCCGGCAGGAACCCGGCGGCGTTTTGCGCCAAACAGCTCACGCTGGGCTTCCGTTGGTGTGTCGATCATGTCGTCTGATCGGCCCAAGAATTCTCGAATCAAATCGGCTTCAGGCACCAAAAAAGTTCGTTCCAAGTGGCTGGTTAAAAAACCATCTTGGATGTTGATCCCTGGGTTCAAAGTCAACTCGTTGACTTTGCGTAAAATCATCGCTTGATCAGAAGCCTGTTGTGCATCTTTCGCAAACAACATGGTCCAACCGGTATCCAAAACAGTGTACACGTCATCGTGACCACAATGTACATTCAAAGCCGACTTGGTTAACGCTCGAGCAGCAACGTTCAACACCATGGTGCTGAACTTTGATGGAGCATGGTAATAAGGCTCACTACCGTAAGGAATACCTTGGCCGGACGTGAAGTTTACTACTCTTTTCCCTGTAGTCGAAGCAGCTATAGAACCAGACTGGGCAGCGTGCTCCCCTTCGGTTTCTAAAGCTATCTTTGGTTGACCAAAAACATTCAGCTCACCATTCGCAAAGGACTGTTGGAAATTTTCGCCCATCTCGGTAGACGGAGTGATCGGGTAAAAAATTCCCGCTTCTGCGATTCTCGCCTCAGTATAATAGGAAACAAGAATGTTACCGTTAGAGGTGATGCGAGTACCGGGATATTTTGGCTGTTTGCTCATGGTATACCTGGATAGAATGCGGTGAAATATTAAAGCATGGGACCCTAACCGAATCAGATGGACCTAGTCTAAGAAGTAGCCTAGGTTCCGTCAAACCAATTCAGATAGGAGTAGACTACTGAAAAAGCAAGGCCCTATTTGCCCAATCTAACAGGGGCACCCAATAGAGACCGAAAAAGACCAAGGGTACGGCGCAAATCGCTACAAAGGCCATCGGCACTTTTGCGGTAGCAACCGCCCCGGGCTGTTGTTCTTTATCGATAATCATGGTCTTCAAGATTGTGACATAATAATAAAGACCAACCACCGAGTTCAAACCGGCGACAGCAACCAACAGGTATAAACCTTTTTCGATTGCGACTTTGAATAAGTAGAACTTACCGATGAATCCTGCGAAAGGCGGTAGGCCAGCTAACGAAAAGATACACATTGCCAAACCAATCACGATCCAAGGGTTTGAGTGAACAATACCCTTGAACGATGAAAGTTCGTAGTCGTTATCTTTGGAAAGTAACATCAAGGCCATGAATGCCCCGAGGTTCATCAATAAATAGATAGGGATATAAAAGAAGACAGCCTGTCGGCCCGCTTCGTTTAACACCACAATACCTATCATCAAAAAACCAGCATGGCTGATTGAAGAGTATGCAAGCAGCCGCTTTAAGTTGGTTTGTTTGAGTGCTGCAAAGTTTCCTATGGTCATGGTCGCCATGGCGATCACTGAGAGCATCCAGGTCAAGGCTTCACCTTGAACCGCCAAAATCTCGCCAAAAAAGCGAATCATCAAGGCGATACCTGCAACCTTTGGTGCGACGCTCAAAAAAGCAGTCACTGGGGTTGGGGCAGCGTGGTAGGCGTCAGGGCACCAGAAATGGAAGGGTACCGCTGCAACTTTGAAGATCATCCCCGCAAGGGTCATCCCAATGGCTACATAAAACACCGGCTGATTCATAGCATCAGTGCCCAAGACATTCCATATCTCCGAAAAGCCCAAAGCACCGGTCAAACCGAACAACAAAGACATCCCGTAGAGCATCACGCCTGTTGCAAAAGAACCAAACAATACATATTTCAGGCTCACTTCTTTTGAGGCCACATGTTTGCGGTTTAAGCCAACCAGCAAATAACTTGGTAACGAAGCTAGTTCAATCGCAATCACAGCCATCAACAAGTTGGCTGCCGTGGTCATGAACATCATGCCCAGCAACAAGCAACTCATCAACGCAAAGTTTTCCCAATCATTGTCTCGGTCCAACTCGTCTGAGTAGGACATCATCAAGGCAAAAATAGCAGAAACAATGTAGAAAATTTGGTCGTACAGCCTAGAAAAGCTATCAACCACCATCATCCCAAAGAAAATCTCGTGGGAACCAGAGCCTTGAGTTTCCAAGAAAAAAGCTCCAGCCAAGACCAACAGAAAAATTGGCATTGGTGGTAACTTTTTCAGTCCTGGAATCGCTTTCGCCAGGATAAAAAAGAGCATTGCCAGGCCAACTAAAACATGCGCTGGCATGAGCCCCAGAAAGGGTAACGTGTTATACATTCTTATACCTTACCTTTTAACATCCGGTTACCGTAGCAACAGCTCGCTGACATGGTTCATAGAAGCTTCAAAAAAGACGATCAAGTGATTCGGGAAAATCCCTAAATATACGATGATCACTAAGAGGGGTAACAATGAAGCAAGCTCCACAACATTCACATCAGCCATAGACTGATATTTTTCGTTCACCTTACCAAAGAACACTCGTTGGTACGCCCAAAGCATGTAGCCTGCGCCCAAAATGATTCCCAGCCCTGAAATAATCGTTGCGGTTTGGTACACCTGGAAACTTCCAGAGAGAACCAACAGCTCAGAAATAAAGCCAGACAAACCAGGTAGTCCAATCGCTGCCATGAAGGCAACGCTGGTCAATGCTGCATACACAGGGGTGACGCTTGCAAGACCGCCAAACCCATTGATCTGTCGGTGGTGCGCTCGGTCATAAACCACGCCAACCAGGAGGAACAACATCGCTGTGATGGTACCGTGGTTGAACATTTGTAACATCGCACCGTTGATCCCTTGAGGGGTCGCAGCGGCGATGCCTAGAAGAATAAAGCCCATGTGACTCACAGAGGAGTAAGCAATCATCTTTTTTAGGTCGGTCTGGGCCAAAGCACAAAGAGCCCCGTAGACGATGTTGATCACTGCTAGGATCACCAACACGTCTCTAAACCATATGAAAGCGTCTGGGAACATCGTGAAGTTGATACGGATGAAACCATAGGTTCCCATCTTCAACAAAACACCTGCCAAAATCACAGAGATCGCTGTAGGGGCTTCCACGTGTGCATCAGGCAGCCAAGTGTGGAACGGAAAGATCGGTACTTTGATCGCAAAGCCGATGAACAGAACCACAAAAATCATTTTGGAGAACTCAACACCGAAGATCATTGGGCCGTCAAAGTGACCACCAGCGGCGACACGTTGGACCATCTCAATCATATCCCAGGTTCGTTCACCAGGAGCATAATACCACATGGCGATGAAACACAGCAACATGCCGATACCGCCCAAAAGGGTATACAAGAAAAATTTAATCGCTGCATACACCCGACGTGGTCCACCCCAAATTCCGATGAGGAAGTACATTGGGAATAACATGATTTCCCAGAAGATGAAGAACAGGATCAAGTCCAAGCTAACAAACACACCTAACATGGCGGTTTGTAGCAACAGAAACATTGACCAGTATCCTCGGGTGAATGTTTCAACCTTCCAAGAAGCCAAAACCGCCAACACTCCAATGATCAGAGTCAATAAAATCATGGTGATGCTTACGCCATCCACACCAATATTGTACTCGACCCCCAGGCTTGGGATCCAGGAAAACTTTTCGGCGAACTGCATTCCGTTGGGATCACTGACACCAACCAAAGTCCGGTCAAAACCCATGACCACCGGCAAACCGATGATTAAATCGGCAACAGTAAACACCAAGGCAACCCATTTGCCCTTTTCTCTCGGGATAGCGAAGAGAATGGGTATTGCGAGCAAGGGTAAAAATACGACCCAGGACAGTATGTGACTCATCATAACCTCAGTTGCGTTAAAAGACCTTCGGCCGGTTGACTAAAGATACAGTACTAACAGCGCAAACACGCCGGTGAACAAAATAAGTGTGCTGGCTATCAGCACCTGAATGCGACCACTCTGCATCAGACTAAAACCTTTGCCAGTGGTCTGAGATGCCCAAGCGACTTCATTGACGATCCCGTCAACAATCGCAGCGTCCAACAAACCTGCAAGTTTTGCCAATGCTACGCTGACATAGCCAGCTAAATTAACCAATCCATCAACAACCCAGCGATCAATGCTGTATAGGAATTGATAGACTCGCTTCAGCGGATTGATCACAGACCAATCATAAAACTCATCAACGAAGTATTTTTCATGGAGCAGCGTAAACAGTTTACGAGCCGCTCCTTTTTGCATCAATGCCTCACGGGCATCGGGGCGCAGGATATAGAAATAATAAGCCAGCCAACCAGTGAACAGGGTCAACAGAGTCGAACTAGCCATCAGAGCCCATTCAAACCATTCTATTTCATGCTCAGCATTCGCCGCAGCCGCCAATTCTTCGGCTGTTTTCACATGGCTTTCGATGTCTACCACCGCCGTACTGAGGTAATGGGAAAAGCCATAGTTCCCGCCCATGAAGTCAGGGACGTTAAAGAAACCCAAGGTCAACGCAGCAAAGGCCAAAATCGCAATCGGCACAACGGTCCGCTTAGGCTGCTCCTTGCAGTTTTCCCAGGTGTGATCATCGCCACGGTAAGGGCCAAAGAAAGTCATGAAGACCAAACGCCACATGTAAAAACTTGTCATGCCAGCAGCGGCAAGCCCAAGGACCCAAAGTGCAGGGGCATGTTCGAAGGCCTGCTCAAGGATCTCATCTTTTGAGAAGAACCCTGAGGTCAACGGGAAACCCATGATCGCCAGGGTCGCTGCGATAAAGGAATAACCAGTGATTGGCATTTTTTTGAGCAACCCGCCCATTTTTCGCATGTCTTGCTCATGGTGCAAGGCGACGATCACCGCCCCAGAACCCATGAACAACGTTGCTTTGAAGGCAGCGTGGGTTAGGAGATGAAAGATACCAGCAGAATAAGTGCCGAAGCCCATGGCCAAAAACATGTAACCTAACTGACTCACTGTGGAGTAAGCCAAAACTTTTTTGATGTCGTACTGGGCCATACCGATGGTCGCCGCCAAAAAACAAGTCAAGGCACCGACAATGGAAATGAACTCAGAAGTCATAGGAGCCAGGGTGTACAAAAAGTACATCCGACCAATCATGTAGACCCCAGCGGTGACCATCGTCGCCGCATGAATCAAGGCAGATACCGGTGTTGGGCCGGCCATCGCATCGGGCAACCAAACATACAAAGGAATCTGTGCTGACTTGCCCACTGCCCCAATAAAGAAGGCAAAGGCAGCGACTTCAAGCACTGGCATTCCCCAAAGTTTATAAAGAGACAAGACATCCATCCGGCTGCCAAGTTCCCCAAAGTTCAAGGTCACCACGTCGAAATTCATCACTGAGAAGTAAATCAAGGTGAACATCCCAACCAAAAAGCCGAGGTCACCAATTCGGTTCACAATAAACGCCTTTCGGCCTGCGTAAGCGTTTTCTTCTACATTAAACCAAAAGCCGATCAACAGGTAAGAGCAAAGCCCAACACCTTCCCAGCCGAGGAACATGATCATCAGGTTATTTCCGAGGACCAAGAGAAGCATGGCACCTAGGAACATGTTGATGTAAGCAAAAAACCGCCAGAAGCTCTCGTCTTTTTGCATGTACCCCATGGAGTACACATGGATCAAGGTACCGATACCGGTGATGATCATCAGCATCAATGCAGAAAGAGGATCATACAAGAATGACCAAGAAACCTGGAATTCAGCGACGCTCACCCAGGGTGCCAAAGTCAACACAATGGTTCGCTCCGCTTCAGGCCGACCAATCAGCTCAAAGAAACTCAAAAAGGAGATCACCGCTGCGCTGGCTGGCATCAAACAGCCAATAACGCCTGTGACGTTCTCGCCCCAAGCGGCTTGAATCCGCTTGCCAAAAAGACCCAGCACTAAGGCCCCGACCAGGGGCAAAATGGGCACAAAAGCTATCAAGGTTTCAATCATTATATCTCACGGTCTTGATTAGGTTGATTCACATCTAACCTTCTAACTGGTTTAACCGGTCTGCTTGGACGTGGTTGTATTCTTTATAAACCGCAATAGCGATACCCAAAGCAACCACCGCTTCTGCGACAGCCACCATAATGATAAAGAGAGCGAATACTTGACCATCAAGCAAATTATGTCGAGACGGGCTGTAATAGCCAAACGCAACAAAGTTTAAAGCGGCAGCGTTCATGATCAGCTCAATGCCCATCAAGATAGCGATGCTGTTTTTCCTAGAAAGGAACATCACGGTGCCTAAAGCAAATAAAGCGGCGGAGACCGCCAACAACGAATCAAGCGTCATGTTCGGTCTCCTTTTTCAACAAAATAGACAGCGCCTACCATGGCAATCAACAATAAAAATGAGATCACTTCAAAGGGAAGTAGGTAGTCTGTTAAGAGCAGCTTACCAATGGTGTTCGTGGTTGGCTCTATGAATTGAGTTGATTTTTGTGGCCAAGTTGTTTCTGTTAACACATAGAAAATCAGGCTAAAAAAGCCAATGCCACTCACAAAACTCAGAAAACCGTTAAACAATGGGTTTGAATCATTTGGGTCTTCAACATCGTGGGTCAACATGGCACCAAAGGTTAGCAGAACAGCGATGCCCCCTGCGTATACCATCAGCTGGATCATGGCGATAAAATCCCCCCCAAGCAGCACATATAGCCCGGCAATTCCGGTCAAACTGAAAAACAAAGCAAAGGCCGCTCGGATCAGGTTCTGGCCCAAGGCGACATACAACGCAGTCCCTAAGGTCAAGAGGACAAACAGCCCATAAAATATAGATTGAACCATCAGGACTCCTCGGTAGTTTTGGGGTCGTTTGCTTTCGCTTCTGGCTTCGCTTTTTCTGCCGCTTCCGCTTCTTGCTTGGCCTTTTCTGCAGCTTTTGCTGCCTTTGCGGCCTTGGCTATTTGGGCTTCTTCCGCTATTTCGACAGCTCGTTTTTCCAAACGCTCAGCCTCTTCTGGAGTCACATACTTTTGAACCAGCGCCTCTAAGTTGTCAGGGGTCGCATCAAACTCTTTGGTGTGAAAAATCGCTCCCGTAGGGCAAGGCAAGCTACAAAGCCCGCAAAACATGCATTTACCCATGTCAATATCAAACCGAGTCGCTGCTCTGGTCTTGATCGCTTTTTTCCCGGTACTCCCGAGAAAAGTTTCTTTATCGCACTTAACATTGGTGATGATGATACAGTCAATCGGGCAGGCTCGCATGCAAATCAGGCAGGCGGTGCAAGTGGCCATATCTACATCTAACATCCCTCTGTAATTTTCAGGGATTCCCCGTAAATTTCCTTTGTAGTCTTTGATCAGTGTTTCGTGGCTGCTGACGTCAACGTCTGGGTATTGGATCGTTTGTGCCCGAAAAAAACAGCTCGCTAAGGTGATACTCATCCCCTCATACATGCTGGTGATGCCATTGATCATATTGTGGAAGTACTGCCGTACAGAGCTACGTTGAGGCGTCATATTCATGGGGCCTCCTCGGTAGCAACGTCAGATTCAACAACCTTCGGTTTGATTTTTCCAATTTTTTCCAAGTAAGCCAACTCAGTTTGTGGGCTGTTCACCACAACGGCTTGATGTTTGAAGTTGATCATCACTCGGTTCAAGAATAAGAATAAAAGCCCTAAAAAGGCCAACACCATCAAGTGAGAAACCACGATTTGGATCCCTGGTTGGTCCCATGTTCCGAGGAAGTAAATTGCTTGTCCAAAAAAGGCGATCAACGACAAAGGCAACATATATTTCCAGGAAAAGTCCATCATCTGGTCAATCCGAAATCGTGGTAAAGTCCACCTGAACCACATCAATATAAGCACCATAAACATCGTCTTGCCAACAAAGATCACAACTTCAATTCCCGGCAAGCTGGAGAGAATGGGGGGTGCATGTCCGGCACCCAAGAAAATCGCTGCGCCAACAGCACCGACAACCCAAGTGTTCGCAAACTCGGCCAATGTGAAGACGGCGAACCGAAAGCCCGAATACTCAGTTGCATAACCAGCAACCAGCTCAGATTCAGCCTCGGTCAAGTCAAAGGGAGTCCGGTTAGACTCAGCCACACTGCCGGTCACAAACAACAAAAAGCCAAGCATGGCGAAAGGATTATTAAACACAATCCAGTCCCAAGGAGCCCAGCCTTGAGCGTCCATCAGTACACTCACTTGCAGCGAACCTGCGATCATAATCGCTGGCAGCAGTCCCATGGCAACCGGGATTTCATAGCTGACAATCATCGCAGCAGCACGCATGCCGCCGAGAAGAGACCATTTGTTGTTTGATGCCCAAGCGGCCATCAAAGTTGCGATCGCTACCAGTGCGGTGACTGAGATCAAATACAAGAGCCCTACATTTAAGTCTGCCCCGATCACCGAAGATGGCCCCCAGGGTAAGACAATGAAAGCACCAGCAACGCCGGAAGCCATCAAGAACGGGGCTAGCTTGAACAAGAACTTATCTGCACCGTTTGGGATCAGGTCCTCTTTCAGGATTAATTTAATCCCATCAGCGAGCCACTGTAGAGCCCCTTGGGGACCTACACGGTTAGGGCCAACTCGAGATTGCATCTTTGCTGCAACTCGACGTTCCACCACCGATACAACCCCGGCGTAAATCGCAATGAAGTTGACACACAAAAAGGCGATCAACACTGCGTAAATGAATTGTGCCAGGAGTTCAGGGACCCCAAGGCTAGTCATGGTTTCGATCAACATGTCGCAGGGGGCTTAACGGTCCAGTTCAGGTGCAACTACATCAAGAGATCCGATCAAAGCGATCAAGTCTGCGATAAACAGACCTGGAGCAAGCTCCGGGATAATTGACATAGCAGTGAAGCTTCCGGTTCGTATCTTGATCCGGTAGGCCGAGGTCTTTTCGTTTGACTCGATCAAATACCCTGTTTCCCCACGTGGGGTCTCTGTTTTAGAGTGAAACACTCCTTTAGGCGGTTTGATTGAGTTCTTTACTTTTGCTTGAATATCCCCTTCAGGGATCATCTTGATGCACTGACGGATGATTTTGATGGACTCTCGGATTTCTTCAAGCCGCACATAATATCGGTCGTAGCTGTCGCCAACTTGTCCTTCACGGCCTTGCCCATAAGGAATGTCGAATTCCAATTCTGGGTAGACTGAGTAAGGATGGTTTTTTCGGAGGTCAAACTGAACGCCGGAGCCCCGTAGATTTGGGCCCACCAAGTTGTAACCAATCGCTTGTTCTCGGCTCACTGGAGCGACGTTTGCCATTCGGTTGATAAAAATCCGGTTGTAACTGATCAACCGGTTCATCTGCTCCATCGCCAGTTCGAAGTGAGTCAGGAACTCAGCAACTTTTTCATTCCAGTTTGCTGGCACATCATAAAGAACGCCACCAATACACATGTAGTTGTAAGTCAAGCGAGCACCGCAGGCCATTTCGAGTAGGTCGTTGATGTATTCCCGTTCTCTGAGCAACTGGATGAAGGGAGTAAAGCCTCCCAAGTCCATAGAGGTGGCACCAATCGCAATCAAGTGAGAGGAAATTCGGTTCAGTTCCCCAACCATCACCCGGAGGAACTCAGCCCTTCGAGGGACTACGGTCCCGATCATTGATTCTACTGCTGTGCAATAGGCCCAGTTGGCGTTCATAGAGGCTAGGTAATCAACCCGGTCGGTGAAAGGGACAAACCCTTGCCAAGTCATCAACTCACCAATTTTTTCAATGGACCGGTGCAGATAGCCTACGTCAGGTTCACATTCGTGGACGATTTCGCCGTCTGTTTTAATGATAAACCGAATCACCCCGTGTGTGGAAGGATGTTGAGGACCCATGTTGATGGTCATCACCTCGGTTCGTAATTGTTTACCCATTAACCGGCTCCCTATTTCTGTTGAAAGCTTTTTGTGATTTCAGAAGGCCGATTGTCGATCCCCTGGTAGGACTCTGGAAACACGTAGTCTTTGCGCAACGGGTGTCCTTCCCAGTCTTCTGGTAGCATGATGCGTTTAAGATCAGGGTGACCGGTGAACTGGACCCCTAATAAGTCGTAGGTTTCTCGTTCCAACCAATCAGCCCCAGGCCAAAGGTCAACCACGCTCGGGGCCTCCCCGCCTTCCAAAGGAACCTCACAGTTCACCATCAGTTCGTGGTGATGGCTATAAGAGTAAAGAACATAATAAAGCTGGATGGATTCATCAACGTGAATCCCTGTTTGGTTTGTCAGGGCATCAAAAGCCAGCTCAGGGTCTTGTTTGCAACGAGCTAACAGTTGATGCAACCCTTCTGGAGCCACCTTGATTTTTATCTCATAGCTGTCTTCAATCAGCGAGATCTCAAGGTCCAGTGCTGTGCTCAGGGATTCAAATATTGTCTTAATGTCCAAAACTATCCCCTATTTTTGTTTACGAAGGTATCGTTCTGCCATGATCTTCTTTTGGATCGCGATCAATGCAGCGGTCAAAGCTTCTGGGCGAGGAGGGCAACCTGGGAGGTACACATCCACAGGAATCATCCGGTCAACCCCTTGGAGCACAGAGTACCCTGGTTGAAACAACCCGCCAGTATTCGAGCAGCTACCCATTGAAATCACGTACTTTGGCTCAGGCATTTGATCGTATAAGGTTTTTACCCGACTGGCCATTTTCAAGGTGACCGTACCTGCCACAATCATTAAATCTGACTGTCGTGGAGAAGCTCGTGGGACCGCACCAAATCGGTCCAAGTCCCCTCGGGGGCCGCCGGTCTGCATCATCTCAATCCCACAGCAAGCAAGACCAAATAACATATAAAACAGGCTGTTCGCCCGGGTCCAGTTCAAGGCGGTGTCGACGGTTGTTAAGACGATGCCGTCGCTGTCAAATGTATTGAGTAGGTTGTTCATTGTTCCTCGTTTGGCTTATTTATCTGTTCTCGAACCCAATCCAGGCCGCCCTCGCTCCAAGCGTAGACAAAACCAACGGTCAGAATCAGCACAAAGATAGCGATTTCGACAAAGGCCATAGCCCCCCAACCATCTAATGTGAGCTCACGGAAAACCGCTGTAACTGGGTACATAAATGCGATTTCGACATCAAAAATCACAAACACCAGAGCCACTAAATAGAAGCGCAAGTTAAACTGTCGGTATCCGTTCCCTATAGGGGCCTCACCGCAGTCATAAGGGACAGACTTGGCTGCACTTGGATTCCTTGGGCTGAGTAGACGAGCTACCAATAGATTTAGCCCAATAAATGCTGCCATAAACAACATCAACGCTAAGGCAACTCCAAAATTGTGCAGCATAAGAAGCTCTTCGATCAGGTTACTTCGGCATAAACCAAGACTTAAACCAAAAAGTCTCAGGCCGAAGGCGCAATTTAACCAAAATCTAACGAAAAAAAAACACTTTGGCAAACTTATGGGAAACTAAAATTAAAAAAACTTCACAAACTGCTCTAAAGAGTAGTCCTGCCTGAATTTATCAAAAATATAACGGTGTTATATTTTTAGTAAAAGACATCAAAAAAGGAGGGATTTTAAACTGAGCTAGAGAATCTACAGGGATTCTGGCAGATTAGACACTGCCAGAAATAACACCTTGCTATATATCGAAAGGAGTACAGCCGGAAAGGCATTCGTCGCAGAATAGGTTTTGATCCAACCTGATGGCTTTATATAACCCAGGTAGACTCAAAAAATATAACGAGTGGGCCCCTAAGGCTTCACAAATTTCGTCTGTAGAGCGGCCATGGCTGATCAGTGACTTTGGGTCTTTCGTCTCGATCCCATAGTGACAGGGCCAATTGTAGGGCGGGCATGGAATCCTGAGGTGTACTTCTTTGGCTCCGTGCTCATATAGGCTTTTTACCAATAGCCTGGCCGTGGTGCCACGGACAATGGAGTCATCCACCACTACCACACGTTGGCCCTCTACCTTATCTCTCAAGATGCTGTACTTCATCTTTGCCAAGGCAAGTCGGTCCGCCGAGTTGGTGGTAAAGCTGCGCAACCCACCTGCCGAGGGCTCTTCTAAAATAGCCACTGAGTAGGGCAAGCCAGCTGCCTTCGCATAACCGACCGCCGCAGGAATCCCGCCTTTGGGGACAGCCGTGACGATATCCGCTTCAACCGGGGCTTCTTCAAACAACTGCATGCCCATTCGCTCCCGTAAGACTTGGAAGGACTCCCCTCGTTGCAGACTGTCTGGGCGAGAAAAATAGATTGATTCAAAGACACAACCGATTTTTGGTCGATCAGTGATTTGAAAATGTTCACTAACTGGCGGAAGGTTCTGCTCAAAAGCCAAGATTTCACCAGGTTCCACTTCTCTGGACTTGTAAACCAATGCATCCGGGTATTTCACCGAATCATACCGTTGGATCACGTCGAAGGCGCAGGTTTCAGAGCTGACCGCTCGACAAGCCTGACCATCCACTTGAAACTCTCCAAAATGTAAAGGCCGGATGCCCCAAGGGTCCCGAAATGCGTATATTTTGGGGTCATCCTCTGTCATCACCACTGCAGCATAGCCGCCTTTAACCAACAACATCACTTCTTTGATGGCGTTGACGATGGTTAAACCACGGAGACGAACTTGAATATTGATCAGTGCAGCGATGATTTCGGCATCATTTTGGGTATAAACCTTCACCTTTCGATGACTGATGTAATCAAGGAGTTCATCTACGTTTAGGATATCTCCGTTGGTGACGATAACCATCCGCCCCTGCATGCTCTGCGCCCAGTGCGGGTGCATTTCTCGAACTGAATTCGAGCAGTTGCGCGTAGAATACCTTGCGTGAGCAATGAAGCTTGAGCCAGTGAACCGTTCAAGCTTGTCGACATCAATCACCTGTGAGGCTCGCCCCATCTCTTTAACTGTGTCGATACAGTTAGGCTCAACACCAACAAACCCAGCTACACCAGAGGCATCATGCCCTCGGTGTTGGAGAGAGGCTAAAACAGTAGGTAAGATTTGTTTTGCTTCTGGATGACCAGTAAACCCAAATACGCCGCACATAAGTCCTCTAATTCGTTGAAAAAATCATTTTGTCATACAGGGCGAACAAAGCAACCCTAATTTCAAATATTTTTCTGCTTTAATTTCATAGCATTAAAAACAAAAATTTGATCCAAGATTTTGACCTCTAGAACCTAGGCAGACCTCTATGAACCACATATAATACGATAAGAACCTAAACACTAGAGGATGTTGTGACGATTCGGCAATATGAAAACAGAACTTTATTGATCACCGCAGGTGCCACCCGAACCGGCGCCGCAATTGCCCGATATTGCCTGAGCCAGGGGGCTAGGGTCTTTTTAAATTTCCACACAAACTTTAAAGGGGCGAACCAAGTGGCTTCTGAGTTCCCTAAAGACCGAGTGGTTCTCCTCCAGGGGGATGTCACCAACCCCGAAACAGTTGAACAGATGTTTGCTGAAATCAAAGGGTTTGGTTTTGGGCTTGATGGCGTGATCAACGTGGTTGGGGACTACCACCAAGAACCGGTGATGGGGACTAGCCTAGATAGGTTCCACCACGTTTTGCACAATAACTTAGACTCCGCTTTTTTGCTTGCTCAAGGGGCTTATCCTTTCTTGAGGGAAGCCAAGTCTGCAAGGTTCATCAACTTTGGGTATGCAAAAGGGGACCGAGTCACCAGTGCCCAGTGTTGGGCGTACCATATCGCAAAAATGGGGGTGATCAGTTTGTCTAAGACCTTGGCAAAAGAGTGGGGGCCTGACCAAATCGCAGTCCACACCATCAGCCCCGGGACCCTGTTTAATTCGATCGTCACTGAATCAGAGAACCCTGAAGATTACATCCCTCAAGGTAGGTTTGGGGAGTATGCGGATTTGTGGCCGGTGCTGGATCTAATTTTCGATCCCCGTTCTACCTATCAAACAGGGAACAACTTCATCCTAAGCGGGGGCTATAATGTCTGACGGGATAACGCAAATTTAGGAAAACCCCGCCCGGCCAAACGATCCAACGCCTCTGCCGCCGCTGTCCCAGCCTGCTGGCAGACCTCGAACCAGCAGGTTTCGCACTGTGTTGGCTGCACGGGAACCAATGGGTGACAAGGTGGGTGCAACCGAATTTCCTGGGCTTTGAACAACTGATTCAGCCAATAATCATTTGATTGTTTTTTATCCAAGGCGATCCTTCAACCAGTTTGCAAGTGCAGGTTAATATGAAACGCACACTAGGGTAATTACCCTAAGATGTCCACCTTGTATTTTAGTTTTGTGACTGTTCAATGGGCCTTTGTGACTCACCCAACTCTTTGCTCGCCTCAAATGGCAGCAATCGGTCTGGGCCAAGACTCAGCTCCTTGGGGGGGGGTAAACAAGGTTCTTTGGTTAATCCCATCAAAATCAGCCCAAAAATGGCTGACAAAGGCTTAAAATCGGCCTGATGTCCCTTGCTGTTCAAAAAACCTAAGCGTAATAAGTCAGTAGAGCGAAACCGGTGTAAGCACAGGAGCAACCGCAAACCGACTCTCTATCCCCTTGGGCGTGTGGAGCCGAATCAGTGCCCATAAAAAAATTGGGGGAGCCACTCATTGCCACTTTGAGAAAGGTCTCCTGATTCGCCTAACGCCCCTATCTCAGTTTTTTTAGCTTGGTGACAGGACTCGAACTGGCAGCTTGCACACTGCGAAGGGTGTACTGTCCCTAAGAGGTCACAAGGCGGGAGTAATTGAATATCTTGGGCATCGAACGACGGGTTCAGCCAATTGTCATTTGATTGAGTATATTCCATCGTGCTCCTTCAACCAATTTGCAAGTGCAGGTGAGTATGAAGGAGAGCTTACGGGAAATACCCTAGGTAGTCTACCCTATATTTTGTTTCGCTACGGCTTTATCGATTTTTGTGACCAACTCAATTCTTTACCTGCCTCAAAGGGTACCAGTCGGTCTGGGCCAAGGCTCAGTTCCTTGGGGATTAAACAAGGTTCCTTGGTCAATAGAAAGCCTCGGTGCCCTCGGTCGATCCCATAAAAGTCAGCCCCAAAATGTCCCACAAAGGCTTGAAGTCGGCCCAATGCGCCTTGTTGTTCAAAAACCTCAGCATAGTAAGTCAGTGGAGCGAAGCCGGTATAGACACCGGCGCAACCGCAAGCCGACTCTTTATCCCCCTGGGCGTGTGGAGCTGAATCGGTGCCCATAAAAAACTTGAGGGAGCCACTCACCGCTGCTTTGACCAGGGCCTCCTGGTGGGACTGGCGCTTCACAATAGGCAGGCAATAGAGATGAGGCTTAATCCCGCCGACCAACAAATGGTTTCGGTTGATCCGCAGGTGATGGGCGGTTAACGTGCCCGCTATATTGGGGCCCTGAGATTTGATGAAGTCCACACCCTCCGCCGTAGTCACATGCTCCAAAACTACCTTCAGGCCTGGAAACTTGGCAACAATGGGGGAGAGCACTTTTTCTAAAAATACCGCTTCTCGATCAAAAATATCAACGCTGGGGTCGGTGACTTCACCATGAACCGCTAAGACCAGCCCCAAAGCTTCCATTTCAGCAAAAAGGGGGTAAGCGCTGGTGATATCGTGAACTCCAGCGTTAGATAGGGTCGTAGCCCCTTGAGGATACAACTTAACCGCATAAACCACCCCCGATTCCTTTGCCTTTCGTAGTTCAGCAACCGTCGTTTCTTTGGTGAGGTACAGACTCATCAGCGGCTCAAAGCCCGAACCTTGGGTAGCATCAAGGATTTGTTGGCGATACAGTAACACCTGCTCTGTCGTAGCGACCGGGGTTTTCAAGTTAGGCATCACCAACGCCCGACCTAAGGTCCGAGCCGCATCTTGGGCCACGGCAACCATACGGACACCTTCCCTGAGGTGTAAGTGAAAGTCGTCTACCCCAAAAATTTCAAGTGTTTGTGTCATTTAGCCCCTTTTGGATTGCTTGGTTTGCTTGGTTGATTTGGTCTTCAAGCACATACAATTGTGTGATCATGATTTGTCGCTTTACCGGGGATTCCAACAACGGCGAGCAATCAGCAAGGGGCACCAATTTCTTTTGCCCAAATTCTGATTGAATCACCATCACCGTCTCAGGTCCAATTTTTGCGGAGCGGATCTGACTGGTGTACCGGTTCGATGACCTAGAGATAAAAAACGGGACCCCCGCTGCGTCTAAAATCTGGCTCAACCAATCCAGTTTTTCCTGTCCTGGCTCTGATTCATCACTGAGTCGTAACAGGGTTTTTGCCCGTTTCCGCTGAACAATCAATCGGGACCATTTTCTATCAGCCCCTCGGTTCAGGGATTCTCGTAAGCTAGCTTCATGGCAATGGACAAATTCGTCCAAGTCGCCAGTGATCGAAAAGTCTAACTCTTTTTCCACAAACGCCTGTCGCAGATAGTACGAAAAGGCCCCTAAAGTTTTGTGAAAATAGATTTGATGGAACATATGGATTCGAGACAACAAGAAGTTTTCGTAGGTCGGTACGTCTTCTTGGCGGATTGCGAGCAACATCCGGTTTTCAACAGGTGCGATGGAAAATGCCCTCACCAAACGCTCCATATCAAATCGACCATAAGGAACCCCTGCAAAGTAGGCGTCCCGGTGTAGGTAGTCCATCCGGTCTACATCCACCTCTCCGTTGATCAACTGGCAAAGCAAGGCGAAAATTGAAGGAAACCCCGCTTTTGGGTCCAACTTGGCAGACGGCTTGAGGCGTTTGGACAAAATAGCCACAATATCGTTCGCTTCGTCTTCCTCGAAAACCCCAAGTTTCGCCAACCGATAAACGATTGCATAGCTAAAGTCCTCATGGCTTGCCTGGGACTCAGGTGAAATCCCCAACGCTAAAGGCAGCCCCAAGGATGCACAGGTTGGTAAAATCGATTCCGCTGCATGGGAAAAAGGAGGGTGTCCCAAGTCATGGGCTAAGGCGGCAAAACGCAAAATCTGGCGGGCATAGGCCAGCTGTTCAGCACTGTAGGCTTGCTGGAGGTCAAAAAGTTGGCCTTGGCGAATTTGATCAAACACTTTCCCCGCCAGGTGGGCTACCCCCAAGGAGTGGGCGAAACGAGTGTGGGTTGCCCCTGGAAACACCAGCGAGGCAAACCCCAGCTGGCTAACCAGACGGAGTCTCTGAAAAAAGGGGTGGTTGATCAGGCCAACTTCCCTTTGATTAAAAGGCATTGAGCCGTGGATGGGACAGCGGATGCTGTAAGTCTTTTGATCAGCCATGTTTCACATAGCAGCCAGTCAGCCGGTCGTGTAAAGGCCGTTGCCCTAAAATGCTCAGGAGCACCAAGGGGGCGAGTACCCAAAGCAACAGTTCACGTGTGATCAACCGAAACTTCGAATCCGGCAGCACCGTCAACTGGCAAAGATACTTGCCTAAGCTCTGACCAAACAGAGCAGTACACAGGGGATACAAAATCAGCGCAGTCAATAGGGTGTACGGTAAGTCCCCGGTCAATGAAAGCAGTCGGTACACCAAAAGAACGATCAAACAATCAATCCCCCTGGCAAGCAACCGAAGACCTAAAAAGGAGCTCATAAAAATTCCCCAGCAACAATGATAGCGTCCTGCCCGGCCTGTTTGGTTGCCACACAAGTCGAAGACAGTTTTTCAGACAAGTCTGCACTGCCTAAGAAAAGAAGCATCGCCAAGTTCACCCCGGTGATGATCTCAACTTTCCCAGGCTTCAAATAACCTAAAATGAGGTTTGAAGGGGTTCCACCAAAAGAGTCGGTCAGGGCAATGACTTGATCTTTTGCATCCAATGTATCAAATAGGGTCCGCAAAAAAATCGATTTTTCTTGGTTGGGCTGGGCCCATTCTAATCCAATCACAGTGATAGGGAGCTTTTTTTCTAAGATCATTTCTGCAACAGAAACTAACTCATGACCCAACTGCCCATGGGTCAACAACAGGAGGTGTACCATGTCAGCTGATCAACTTGTCATGTTCTAAAACACACTGAAATAGACCTTCAGCACCCTCGGCCTCCATAAAGGATTTTCGAGTGTCAGGATTTTTAGCAAAACGGGCGATCTTGGCCAACGCCTTCAAATGGGTGTTTGCTGCCGATTGGGGCGCAATCAATAAAAAAAAGATCTTTACAGGTTGCCCATCTAGAGACCCAAACTCTACAGGCTCCTTACAACGAGCTACGGCAACCATCAGTTTGTCCAGCTCCGGCGTTTTGCAATGAGGCACCGCAATGCAGTGCCCGATCCCGGTACTGACCAAGTCTTCTCGCTCCATCAGTGCTGCAATAATTCCCTCGGACGCTGTAAAAGAGCCACATCGGGCGGCTAACTCAACCAAAGCAGCTAAGGCGGACGGCTTATCTTGAGCCTCTAGATCCACTGCTACCGATCTTTGATCGAGAAATTCAGCTAACTCCACATACACTCCCGTTTTAAGCTGGGGCCAATTGTTTGGGGTATAATCCCTGGCCATGCTTTTGTTTTAAACACAATATGACTTGTTTTTGGTCTTCTTTATGGGTAACACCCAGCCAATGCTCCTGGCAATCCAACAGCTTCACCTTTATTTTTTTAGACTGAATTGCTTGGTTAATTGGGGTTGTTATATAATACTCCGCCCCTGCCTCATCCAGTCGATTGCTTAAAAACTCTTCAAATCCAGCTTTTAATATCGGGAAAACGGCAGGGGTAAACCCCCAGAAATTCATCGAAACGGGTTGATCAGGGGAAAGTTCTGTGGCGGATGCTTCCGCATCATTCAGGATTTTCCCATCTTTTTCAGCAATCTTGGTGTGCTCCACCAGCGAAGACATCCAGCCATCCTGCTCACCAATCATCCCTCGACTGACTGTTCCGTTCTCAGACAAGGTGTTTTTAAGCCGAAAGCCGTTGATAAAAAACTCTGAGGTCGATGGATCAACTGCAAACAAAGCCTCAGCCATTTTCTGGTAGCTGCCGGTACCATAAAAATCATCGGCGTTTACCACAGCAAAGGGCTGTCGTACTTTCTCGCTACACAACAATATGGCGTGGCCTGTTCCCCAAGGTTTCTTCCGTGCTGCTGGAGCTTTGACGCCTTCGGGTAGACTGTCAATTTCTTGGCAAACATAATCCATCCCAAACCACCCTTGATAGGGTCGAATGATTTTCTCAACCAACAGAGCTTCAATCTCATGGCGGATGATGAATAAAATATTGGTGAATCCCGCTTTTTTTGCGTCGTACAACGCATACTCCATGAGACTTTCACCATTGGGGCCAAATGCGTCCAATTGTTTGTTGCCGCCGTACCGGCTACCGATCCCTGCTGCTAAAATCACAAGTGTAATCGACTGTCTCATTTTTGTTCCCCTGTATTTGGTAGGATGCACTGACCCACTGAACGGGATTTACAGACTTGTCCGTCGATCCAAGTGGCCCCTGACAAGTCAGCCCCTTCAAAGTCAGCTCCGTTGATATGTGCGCCTTTCAGATCAGCAGAGGCGAGTTTCGCACCCCTGAAATTTGCTTTTGTCAGGTTCGTGTTCGCCAGAAAAATACCGGTCAAATTACTTTTTTCAAAGTTAGCACCGATCAAACTCGATCCATTGAGATTGTACCAAGCAAGGGAGCGGCCTGCAAAGTAGCTATAAGGCAGGCTGCAGCCTTTGCACCTTTTTTCCGACAACAGTTTTTGTTTGGTTGTGGACTGGCAAAAACCGATGGAGCCGGTCCCACAGATTTTTCCATCAGGCCACTTTGCACCGGTGAAGTTGGTGTTTTGAAAATTCACAAACGCAAGGTCTGCGTTAGAAAGGTTTGCTTGTTCCAGGTTGGCATCATGCAAGTCTGCTGAACTGAGGTCGGACCTTGATAAATCAGCACGAAAGAGCTTTGCTCCTGCTAACTTCACCGAAGTTAGTGTTTTAGACGCTAGTTTTGCATAGATCAAGCTACACTTTTCGCACTTTTTTTGCTTTTCTGCCTTCATCACCGAGTTGGTGATACAATGACCGATGCTCCCGTTAACGCACTTTTGACCGTCGATCCATGTCGCACCAACAAGACGAACATTCGAAAATTTTACATTTTCAAATTTTGATCCCTTGAGGTTTGAACCAGACAAGTCCAGGTTATTGAAGCTTACATTTGAAAATCGGCTACCCTTCAGGTCTGAACGTATGATTTCAGCACCCTTCAACTTAGTGCCCAAAAAATTTGAACCTGGTAGTTTTGCCTCCGAAATCTGAACCCCGGAAAGGTCGGCCTTTTCAAAAGTTGTTGCTCCGAAGGAAACTTTTTCAAATCTTGCATCAGCTAAAATCGCTGAGGCGAATTTAGCCCCGGTTAAGTTAGTGTCAGAAAAATCAGCCCGTGTCAGATCAGCTCCGGTAAAGTTGGCGTTTAAGAATTCGCTTTGTTTTAAGGTGGAACGGGTTAGATTGACTCCATTGAAATCTAAACCAGGCTTTTTGATCAAATTCAACGAGCAATCCACACACTCTCTTTTTTCGATGAGGTTCGTCCAAGACTGTGTCAAACACATCCCTACAGAACCGGTTAAACATTTTTCTCCGTTGATCCAAATGGCACCGATCAGTTCAGCCCCTTCAATCTTAGCGCCCTCAATCTCAGCACCGGTTAAATTGGCACTTTTTAGGTTTGTTCCGGTTAAGTTTGCGTCAATCAGGTTGGCGTTCACCAAGACAGACCGTTCCATGTTCGCCCCTCGCAGGTCGACCCCTTTTAAGAACGCTCCTTGGAGATAGGTGGATTTAAACAAAAGAAAGGGTAAGCTACAATCGGCACAACTTTTTGTCGAAAGGAGTGTTTCTAAACTTGTGGTCAAACATTTCCCAAAGGACCCTGTTTTACACACATCTCCATTGGTCCAGACGGTGTTTTCGAAGTAGGATTGTTGGTATTTGACACCCGTGAGGTCCCCACCGGTCAAGTCGGCCCCTGACAGGTTGGTCCCAGAGAGGTTCGACTTTTGTAGTTGGACACCAGCCAAATTTTCGTCTTTGAGAGCCGCATTGGTGAGGTCGCAGCCATGGCAGATTTTGGTCGTTTTTAATTGGTTCAGCTGAGCCGGTTTGAACCCGAAGCTAGAGGCGGGAAACAGCCCGAAGCAACAGAGAGACAAAACCATCACCTTGAGTATATCCAAAAAAAGCTTTTCTTCTTTCATGCCTATCAACCGTTCAATTAAAAACCAACCCAAGCTGCGGGCTCTCACCAATCGCCTGGGTTAATGCCGCCGTGGCCTGTTCCAATGCAGAGTGCCGCTCTTGCCGGCACATAGCCCCACCGGCGTGTACCTGCAAATCTTCCTGATCGCAAAACTCCGATAGAGCACTAGACTTCAATAGCTCTAAACCAGCTTGCCTCATTTGATCTGGTGCAGCGCCAAAAGACAACACTGCAAAGCGATGCGAACTCAGGTCAAAAACCATGGACTGTGGGCCGACGACCTTTTTAAGTACCGCTCCACACTGCCGCCCAACCTCATCAATCACTCGGGCTTCAAGGCTGGTATCCCCCACCGGGCCAAACTCAAAGAGCAACAAACTGGTTTCAATGTCCAGACTGTCAGCAGGCAAACCTTCAAAAAACGCCAAGCAAGTGTTTAAAAAATCAGCCTGAAAGACCTCTGAGCCTTTGGCAATAACCCCTGAGCTTCGTCGTTTTATCTCCGCTTCGCCTTGGGTCAATTTGGCCAATAAGTCCAAAAGGTCACAAGGTTTCGGCAAAAAACAGTCTACACCGGCCAATAGGGCCTGTTTTTGATCTTCTTCTGAGTCCAAACCAGTTAGCAGTAAGGTATACAGTAAGGGGTGGACCCCGGACTCTTTGAGAATCCGTACCACTTCGGTGCCGGTCATTCCAGGCATCGTTTGGTCCAGTAACAAAAAATCAGGTCTTTGTTTCAGGGTTTGCAACGCAGCCTGGGTACCGTTCTCAGCGAGCTCAACTTTGTAACCACGCTTCATTAAAAACTGGCTCAACAATAACCTTGCACTCGGCTCGTCATCTGCGATCAAGATACTATATTGCAAGGTTTTTGAGCTCATGGGTATTGCGCAGAAATCAAGTCGTTACTGGAGAGTCGGTTATCATGGCTTAGCAAGGTTTGACATAAAGCTCAACCTTGCAATCAGGCCCCTCTCATTCTTTGGGGCCAGAGATCAGAGAATTCATCATAAATACGAACTCCCCTGCCTCTGCAACGACATGATTTAATGCCGGGTTGCGCTCAATGAACTTACGGACCTGCGTTTTACTAGAACCTACTTCAATGGCTAAAGCAGAAAAATCAGACTGATGAGCTAAAAAACGATCCAAGAACCAACCTAGAAATAAAGGGAAAGCCGGATTTTTCTGACTGATCCGTATTTCCCCTGAACCTAGGTAGGGCATGATTTCTTTTGGAGGGTCCGTCATGAACGTACGAAACTCATTTCCCACTAGATAATCCAGGGCAATGGCGATCCTCATTTTGGTCAAAGCACCTTTGATGTTGGTTTCTTTAGACCGAGAGCTAGATTCAACAACTTGTAGTTTGTTGAGGGTCAACCGGATTGCATTTTCGACCTTGTTTTTTTTCTGTCCCCCTTTGCCGGAGGATTTATGCACATCAACTTTACAAGCCTTCAAAAGTTCAGGGTCCGTGAGTCGGAGGAACTCAACCCATCGATTCGGGCTATAGGTCAGGGGTTTCATTTTAGGTCCAAGGTAGGTTTATAAAAAGGCTGTGATGGCAGGGTGTATTGAGTCCAATTCATCGGGCTTAACCCAATGCAGGTCTGGTAATTGTTTGATCCATGTCAGTTGTTTTTTAGCATACCTACGGGTCGACTGCTGGATTTGTTGGACCATCATTTGGTGGGAAATTTCTCCATTCAAATGAGACACTGCTTGTTTATAACCAATTGAGTTAAGGCTAGGTAATGAGCCAGCATAACCTCGGCCCAGAAGCCCTTGGGTCTCCTCGACTAAGCCACTTTGGACCATGTGCTCGACCCGTTGGTTGATCCGTTGGTATAACTGCTCTCGCTCCCACTGAACAGCAATATAAAAAGGCTGATACCGTTGTTCTTTAAACTCGTGTTCTTCATGCCAGTCTGTGATCGAACGGCCTGTCGAAAGCCAAACAGACAAAGCCCTGACAACCCGAGAGCTATCCATAGGTTCAAGTCTCTGCGCAGTCAAAGGGTCAACTTCGCAAAGTTCCTGATACAGAGGAGCCACTCCTTCGAGTTTCAGCCGTTCGTAAAGCCGTTGTTTCAGCTCTATATCTACATCAGGGGTAGGAATCAGGCCATGGATCAATGCTTTTAAGTAGAGGTGGGTGCCACCAACGACAATCGGAACCAAACCAGACTGATGTACTTGCTCAATCGCTCGGTCAGCATCTGCGACAAAACGGCCAGCATCATAGGGCTGTTCAGGGCCTAGTATATCCAACAGGTGGTGAGGTACAGATCGCTGCTCTGCCAAACTTGGTTTGGCAGTGCCTATGTCCATCTGCCGGTACACCTGCATGGAGTCAGCGGAGATGATTGCACCTGAAAACTGGGCAGCCAGCTGGAGCCCTAGTGCGCTTTTGCCGCTGGCAGTTGGCCCGACGACCGCCAATACTTTATGGGTCACCTTTAGTGTGAGCTTGGCGACAGTTCGATACCAAAGCCGTGTTTAGGCTCAGGAGCGGCAGTCTGCTCATCGTCTTCCACATCTTTATCATTGACCGGCAAGGGCCAACGTTCCAACGCAAGTTCTAAAACTTCCCGAACATGTTTCATTGGCAAAATATTCAAGCCCTCTTTCACTTCGCTTTCGAATTCGATCAAGTCCTTTGCATTCTCCCCAGGGATCAAGACTTGGTAAATTTCATTCCTCTTCGCCGCAAGCAGCTTTTCCTTGAGCCCGCCAATGGGTAAAACTTTACCTCGCAAAGTGATCTCTCCGGTCATGGCTAAGCTTTTTTGTACCGGAATACCGGTCAAGGCTGAGACCAGCGCAGTGGTCATGGCTACCCCTGCTGAAGGGCCATCTTTTGGGGTTGCACCTTCAGGTACATGAACATGAATATCAAGGTTCGCAAAGACCTTCGAATAAATGCCCAAGCTGTTTGCGTTGGCTCTGATGTAGCTCAAGCTTGCTGCGGCGGATTCTTTCATCACATCTCCCAGCTTACCGGTCAACTGGATTTTGCCAGAACCTTTCATGCAATTCACTTCAATCGTGAGCACTTCGCCACCCACGCTGGTCCAAGCTAGGCCATTCACCACCCCGACTTCGTTCACCATTTCGATACGGTCTGAGTCAAACCGACGAACACCTAAGTACTCAGTCACCACTTCAGGGGTAACAACCACCGCCGTTTCTTGGTCTGGATTCTTCACCCAACGGGTCACAGCCTTGCGGCAAACTTTTGCAATTTTTCGCTCTAGGCTACGGACCCCAGCTTCTTTGGTGTGGTGACGGATGATTTCGTAAATCCCCGCTTCTTCAAAGACCAGCTTTTCACCATCCAAACCGTTTTCTTTGGTTTGCCGAGGGACCAAATAAGTTTTTGCGATGTTGTATTTTTCCAGCTCAGTATATCCTGACAGCTCGATGATTTCTAGCCGATCACGAAGCGGCCCTGGGATGTCCCCGTAACTGTTTGCAGTACAAATAAACATGACTTTTGATAAATCATATTCCACCTCTAAATAGTGGTCCATGAACTCAAGGTTTTGCTCTGGGTCCAGCACTTCCAGCAATGCGGAAGCAGGGTCACCCATCTGGCTCTGGGCCAGTTTGTCAATTTCATCAAGCAGCATCACAGGATTGTTGACCTTGGCCTTTTTCATAGACTGCAAGATCTTCCCAGGCATTGCGCCGATATATGTCCGGCGGTGGCCACGAATTTCGGCTTCATCTCGAATGCCACCTAAAGATAAACGCACAAACTTGCGCTCTAAAGCCCGCCCAATGCTACGGGCCAAACTGGTTTTACCAACCCCTGGAGGGCCGACTAGGCACAAAATTGGGCCTCGTAAAGTGCCCACCATGTTGGCTACGGACAGATACTCAATGATCCTTTCTTTCACCTTCACCAGACCGTAGTGGTCTTCGTCTAAAATTTCCTGAGCGTGGTCAACCGACAGGTTGTCGGTTGAAGATTGCGACCAAGGGACACTGATCAGCCATTCAATAAAGGTCCGAACGATATTTGCCTCAGAAGACATCGGCTGCATTTGTTTGAGCTTTTTAAGCTCCTTCAACGCAAAAGCCTCAGCAGACTCAGTCATACCGCAGGCCTTGATTTTCACTTCATATTCGTCGTTTTCTGCCTTTGCATCTTCGGAACCCAGCTCTTTTTGGATCGCCTTCATCTGCTCATTTAAGTAATACTCTTTCTGAGTCCGACCTATCTGGCCTTGAACCCGCTCTTTTAATTTCTGCTCCAGTTTCTTATTTTCTTTTTCTTCCATCATCCGAGCATAAACCAACTCTAACCGTCGTTTATCCGAAAGTTCGTTGAGTAACTCTTGCTGTTTGGGGATGTCTAAGGTCAATAAGGGGGCAATTAAATCAGCAATATCCCCAGGTCCGTTTTCTGAAGACAAAATCTTTTCTGTGGAGTCGATTCCTTTTGATACCCGCTTCAAGAACGACTTTAGCTCGTCTTTGACCGACTTAGCGATGGTCAGCGATTCCTGGTCTACGATTGGGCTTGAGTCCAGCACTTCGACGTCTGCGTGATAGGCCGTTACATCTAAATCAAGCCGTTCACAACGGCCACGACACTGGGCTTCAAACAACGCCTTGATGGTCCCGTTCGGTAACCTCATGATCTGCAAAATATTACCAACAGTCCCTACTTCGTACAAGTCCTCGGCCAAGGGCCGCTCAACCATCGGGTCTTTTTGAGCGACCACAAAAATCCTTCGATCACTGGCCAAAGCCTCTTCAAGGGCTTCAATCGATTGAGGTCGGCCAATAAAGAAAGGAGTGGTCATGTGCGGGAATACCACGATGTTTCGCATTGGAAGCATCGGGAGCCGGATCAGTTTTTTTTCCGATAACAAGGTCATATGAGTCGGTCAAAGTTGGTTACAGGAAGGCAAAGCAAAGCCCAGGGTATCAAGTTTGCCCTGGACTGGCTAGAGATGCTTTATAATGAACCTGGATGCCGATCTGAGTGGTTTGTTTTCATCAACTCTAATCGGTTTAAGGCATCAACAAACGCTTCGGCACTAGCGATCAAAATATCCGTTTCCGAACCTCGGCCGGATGTTGAAAGTGCCTGATCCTCAACCCCCACAGAAACGATCCCTTGGGCATCTGTACCCCCAGTGATTGATTGAACGGAGAACTTTGTTAAGGTGCATTCGCTTCGCAAAATTTCTCGAATGCTGTTTAACGCTGCATCAATTGGCCCAGCTCCTAACGCTGAATGAGGTTCGAGAAGTTTGCCATCGACTTCCATTTGTACTGTTGCGGTGGGCAAAACGTCTGTACCAGAAAATACATTCAAACTCACCAAACGAAACCTTCGGGTTGTCTGTCCTCGGTCTCCAGCGACCAACAGTTCGATGTCTTCGTCGTAAACCACTTTCTTTTTGTCTGCCAATCGTTTGAATTCATCAAAAATCCGTTGAATCTCGCCTTCTTTAACTTGATACCCTAAATCCTTCACCCGTTGCGCCAAAGCAGCCCGGCCAGAGTGTTTCCCAAGGATCATGCTGTTCGAGGACAACCCCACCGATTCAGGGGTCATGATTTCGTAGGTCATGCGGTTTTTCAACATTCCGTCTTGATGAATCCCTGATTCATGGGCAAAGGCATTGTCGCCGACAATCGCCTTATTCGCCTGAACCAAAGAGCCAGTCAACTTGGTCAACAACTTTGAGGTATGCATCAATTGGGTTGTATCGATCCCAGCACTTTTTTGGTAATAGGATTCTCTCACATGAAGGTTCATCACAAACTCTTCGAGCGCAGCGTTCCCTGCCCGTTCGCCGATACCGTTCACCGAACATTCAACCTGCCTGGCTCCACCTTGAATGGCTGCCAAGCTATTGGCCACCGCCAACCCGAGGTCATTGTGACAATGGGTAGAAAAAACCACTTGGTCTGCCCCTTTGACTTCTTGGTTCATCCGGTCGAACAATGCAAAAATCTCGTTCGGAGAAGTGTAGCCAACCGTATCAGGTAGGTTGATGATCGTGGCTCCAGCTGCGATCACAGCATTACACATTTCAACCAAGAATTTAGGGTCAGAACGGGTGGCATCTTCGCAAGAGAACTCAATATCGCTGGTCGATTTTGCAGCTCGCTCAACAGCTCTCACGGCGCGTTCAATGGCGGTTTTTCGGTCCATCTTCAACTTGGCTTTTAAATGCAAGTCGCTGGTCGAGATAAAACAATGTATCCCCCAGCGATGACTGCCTTTAAGAGCGTTCACACCTGCATCGATATCACCATCAAGAACCCGGCATAAGCTCACGACCTTTGGGCCCTTTAATTCGTGCCCAATCAACTGCACTGAATCAAAATCGCCAGGACTTGAGGCGGCAAAACCTGCTTCGATTGTATCAACACCGAGACGTTGCAGCTGACGGGCAAACAACATTTTTTCTTCTTGGTTCATGCTGCATCCAGGGGATTGCTCGCCATCTCGCAAAGTGGTGTCAAAAATCAAAATTTGGTTTGCGTCCATCTTCTTGGCCTCGGTATAGTAATAAGATAAAATGAATATCTAACGATTATATTACCTTGACCGCTCATTGGAAAGGCCAATTTGCACAACCGTCAAAAATGACATACCACATGATAAAGACATCGAAGCACCAGAGATAATTTTTGGCCTTAAAAAGAACGTTGGAGCCTTTGTGTTCCAGCAAAATTACAAAGACATACATCTTGAGATAACCATGGTTGGATTGACCGAGCGGATCAAACAAAAATTCCGTGAACATATCATTATCCCGCTCACCGAAAGCCATGCCCCGGTGAAAGAAGCTGCAATCGGCAGTGCTGTAGGTATGTTTATTGGCATGACACCTACCGTGGGCATCCAAATGTGGGCTTCTCTCATGGCCTGGATGGTTGCCAAATATGTTTTTCGGGTACGGTTTGACTTGGTGATAGCGACAGCCATGGTGTGGCTTTCAAACCCCCTCACCATGGGGCCGCTTTATTACGGGTTTCTGGTCACAGGTGCTTGGTTTTTCGGGCTGATTGGTCTTGGTGAAGTCACGATGACCTACAGTGACTTCACTCAAAAGTTAGGCGACATAACAGGGGACGCTGCCCTTTCAGCGTTTGAAAAATTCCTTGCTGGGGTTCATTTTTTAATTTTCGACCTCGGCTATCCAATGGTCATCGGTAGCTTTTTTTGGGCGACACCTTTGGCCATCTTTGCTTACCTAGTCACTAGTAAATATTTAAAGATTTACCGAACACGCAAAGCGAACGATTTAGGGTTGAGTTACGACGAATGGAAAGCAAAATTCGAACGCAGCGTCTGATTGAGGCGGAACATATCGACTTAAATATGGTACAAATCGAGGCGAATATCGACGACATGAACCCCGAACTTTGGCCACCGATCATTGATCTTCTGATGGAACAAGGGGCCAAAGATGCGTGGTTAAGCCCGATCACCATGAAACATGGCCGTCCGGCGGTGACCATTCACGTCCTCTGTTCCCTAGATCGACAGGCGGACACAGAAGCTCTCCTGTTTAAGCACACCACAACCTTAGGCTTGAGATCACACCCAACAACAGTGCACCGGTTAGAAAAGAAAATTCTAGAAGTCCAGACGACCTACGGAACTGTGGACGTTAAACTTGGTTTTTTACAGGGTGAGTTGGTACAAACAAGCCCAGAAATATCCCATTGTCATCAGTTGGCAAAAAGGCACCAAGTTTCAGGGAATGAGGTTTTCCAAGAGGCACTTTTTAGAGCGCAGGAAATCTTGCAAACGCTCAACACACAGCATGAAAATGATCTAATTCAGCAACAAGATAAATAAAAACAGTTGCCTACAGAAAAACTTTAAAACGCCATAAACGACCCATTTTGGCCGATTTTGGCCAAAATACCCTTTGCGGCTGCTGATTTACTTCTGGTATAGTGTAATGAAAGAAGCATAATAAACGATGTTCTTCTTATAATAAAGATTCAAATCAAACTATGATCCTTAATTCCTTGATGTTTCAAACTGAATACTGGTCACTCTGGCTTATCTTGGGGTTTTTGCTCCTTGTGCTGGAAGTAATCAAGCCTACATTTATTATGACAACTTTCGGCTGTGCTGCGTTTATTGCCGCCCTTACGGGGGTAGTGTCCGCTCCCCTTTGGCTTCAGCTGATCACCTTTTTATGTTCCTCATTCGTCGGAGTTACGATTGTAAGGCCTTACTTGTTTAAAGCAGAAGACCGGTACATTGAGAACCTGCATCCAGATCAGACAACACACAAATAGGTTGTCGTGACTGAAGAAGTCAGCAATCGAACAAATAAAGCGGTGGTTTTGGGTTGTAGTCTGACCTTGGTCGTTTCAGCTTTGAAAAGGTGCGACCCCTCAAATCGGAGATAGGGTACCTATCCTCGGCCAAAAACATGGGATTTTATCTGTAGAACCTCAAATTTTCTAGAGAACACCTGAATAAATCAGAGAGAGTCTAGGCGACCTTCTCGAACAGCGTCAGCGTATTCCTGAGCAGCCTGACGGATGTCTTCCCCAAGTTGACGGAACACCCTTGCGTGCTTCGGGCTGAAGTCCGGGTCCAGCCCCATGAGGTCGTGAAACACCTGAACCTGACCGTCAGTCTGAGAACCGGCGCCAATTCCAATGGTAGGGATTCGCAGCCTGTTGGTCACTTCTGCAGCAAGAGCATGAGGGATGTTTTCTAGAACCAACATGGAAGCTCCTGCTTGTTCGACTGCAAAGGCAGACTCAAGCAGCTGACTGGCCCCTTCGGATCCTTTGGCTTGTTTGCCATAACTTCCATATTGCAATAGTTTTTGTGGCTCCATCCCTAAGTGGCCGACCACCGGTATCCCAACAGAAACAATTTTTTGGATTTGAGCAACGACCTCAAGCCCACCCTCAAGCTTCACTGACTGCACATGACCTTCCTGGATCATCCGGCCAGCGGAGCGGAGCGCCTCTTCAGGGTTGATTTGGTAGCTCAAAAAGGGCAAATCCCCGATTAACATCGATGTTTTTGCCCCCCTTGAAACCATCTGGCAATGATAAATCATCTGGTCTAGAGTCACCTCGAGGGTACTGCCTAAGCCCGCCATCACCATCCCTAATGAATCGCCGATCAAAATGGCGTCAACAACTCCATCGATTAGCTTCGCCTGGGTGTAGTCGTAAGCAGTTGCCATCACAATCGGCCGAATTGATTTCAGCCCAGCTACCCCTGGCATCAAGATACGTTGCATCTTAATGTTTCAACAAATGAGCGATCATAAACGCAATGTCCAAACTCTGTTGGCCATTGAGCCGTGGGTCGCAGCTGGTGGCGTAGTTTTGAGCCAATTGTTCTGGGCTGATTTGATCGGCTCCGCCGATACACTCGGTGACCGCCGCTCCGGTTAACTCAAAGTGAATCCCCCCAGGAACCGTGCCTTGCTCTCGGTGGGTCAAGAAAAAGCTACCAATTTCGCTGAGAATATCTTCAAAGTTCCGTGTTTTATACTTGCCTGAAACAAAGGTATTGCCATGCATCGGGTCACAAGACCAAAGAACATTGAAACCTTCCTTTTCGATTTCCCGAATCACTGCAGGTAAGTGGTCCTGCACTTTATCCGCACCAAACCGAGTGATCAAAGTCATCCGGCCTGCTTCGTTCGTTGGGTTGAGGCGCTCGATGATTCGTTTTACTTCATCAATATCATGTTTAGGTCCTAGCTTCATCCCGATGGGGTTGCCCACCCCTCTCAGGAATTCAATATGCCCTCCGTCCAGCTGACGGGTACGGTCACCGATCCAAACCATGTGAGCTGAACAATCGTACCAATCCCCGGTCAGGCTATCTTGACGGGTCAAAGCCGACTCATAACCGAGAAGCAATGCTTCATGGCTGGTGTAAAAATCAACTTCGCTGAGCGAGTTATTATCATTCAGACCAATCACTTTGATGAAGTTCAGAGCCTTTTCAATTTCCCCTGCCAAGGCTTCATAGCTTTTGCCTTCCTTTGACTTGGCGACAAACTCATTGTTCCATGAGTGAACTTTATCTAGAGCGGCAAACCCACCTTTGGTGAATCCTCGAAGGATATTTAGTGTCGTCGCAGAGTGAAAATAAGCTTCTTTCAATCGCCCTGCATCTGGAATTCGAGCCGCTTCGAAAGGCTCGGAGCCATTAACAATATCACCACGGTAGCTTGGAATCTTAACTCCATCCAAGGTTTCAAAGGGGCTAGACCTAGGCTTTGCATACTGACCAGCAATACGCCCTACTTTAATGATTGGTTTTTCCCCTGCGTAAGAAAGGATCACTGCCATTTGCAGGATCACCTTCAGCGTATCTCGGATATCTGGAGCTCGGCATCTTGAAAACTCTTCGGCGCAATCGCCACCTTGGAGCAAAAAGGCCTTACCCTGCTGGGCTAGAGCGATTTGTTCTTTCAGGGTCCTGATTTCGCCAGCAAAGACAAGCGGCGGCAGTTTGCTAATCTGATCAATGGTTTGCTTATAACCAGCTGCATCTGGCCATTCAACCTGCTGAGCCGTAGGGTGAGAAGTCCATGATTCTTTATGCCACTTTTTTCCTTGATTCATTGATCCGACTCCTTATTTTACGGTGCGAGGTTTATCTCGAATCCTATGATATTTCGGCTACCTTGGCAAGTTACCTTCATCCAGATAGCACCTCACCTTCGCTCAGAAAGTCATAGAAACCGACTACAGGGAAGAGTTCACTTGCAACTGAAACACAAATGCAATATAATTTAGGAACAACCAAATCCAAATACTGGAAACAGAGACATTCAACCTCGATTAAAGGGTTTCAATATGAACCACTGGTTTAAGGCAATCATTACAATTGGCTTTGCGGTATTGTTACTTTCACCGGTACAAGCTTTTGCCGCCGGGAAGAATCCCGTAGCTGTTCTTAGCCAAGTCAAAGGCGATGTAACTTACTCCAAAAACGGGAAGAAATGGAAAAAAGTACGTCGTAATAAATTCCTCAAAGAAGGTTACTCCATCAAAAGTGGAGCTAATGGAAAAGGAACCCTGACTGTCCAAGGCACAGGCGACTCATTCACCCTCACTGGCAACACCACTTTCCACATCAAAAAAGGAAAAATAGTTACTGATGCAGGGAAATTGGAAGCAGCCGCTTCTTCCGCCCTGGTTGCCGGGCTGATGCGCCGCTTTGACCAAAGCCAAACTTACACCACGGTTCGCCGGTCTGCAAGTTCCAAGAAGCTCCATTTAGAAAGCGCTCGACAGTTATCTTTATCTAAAGATCATCCATTCATCGCTTTTGAAAACCCAGGCGCTGAATATAAATTTCGGATCAACGTTGGCAAGAAGTCTTACAACGTTCCTGCCAGTAAAAACGCTGTAGTACGTGCGAAGATTGGAAAATTTGATGGGGTACAGCCTTACTCTATCGAAGTTTACAAAGGAAAAAAGAAAGTTTACTCGATGAAGCCTTACCGCCAAGGAAAGGAAAAGAAGAGCCGTGAGTTGAAATGGCTTTCCGCTGCTGAAGCAAAAAACGTCCAGTCTCAAATCAAAGGCACCCACGCTGCCTTTCCTGGCAACGATGCAATGTTGTCTAAGGTGTATGAGCAAGCAGGCCTTTTTGTTCCAGCAATGGACGCCTATCAAGCTTACCTGACTGAATCACCTGACGACGAGGACATCTATCCTTATTATTTCTGGGTGATCAAAAAGCAGCTCTTTTTGACCCAACTTTATACCCACGAAATGGTAAAATATAAGTCATTGACTGAGTAATTCCTACGAGTTCCAGGGCTGCACAGCAGCCTTGGTTCCCTAGGCCCTCTCTCCAGAGCCTGCCCCAACCAAAATTCCCTTCAAAGTTAAGTTAGTGGCTCTGTGCCGCTCAGCACACAACTTGCCCCCCCCCCCTAAAAAAAATCCGTTGATCCAACTTCCCAGCGAGTAAAGAAACCAATGTGTTTTGCTTCCTCAACTAGTTTTGCCGAAGGCTCCTTGATGTTGACAGCCTCCCTTTGACCGATTATGTTAAAAACCAAAGTAAGAGTCGAGGCGTAGCGCAGCCCGGTAGCGCACTTGTCTGGGGGACAAGGGGTCGCAAGTTCAAATCTTGTCGCCTCGACCAATTACTTCAATGCTTTACGGCGGCTCCGCCGAATTCAAAAAGCGTCAAAACCCAAAGCGTGACTTACTCGTGACTTAAAGAACCAAACAGAGATTACTCTATACTACTATAGACTCGGTTTCTTCAGTCTCGGTTAAGATAGCCAAACAACACCCCTAGGTCAGTCTCTATACAGTCTCTTCTCAAAGGTGATAAATAGAGGTAATGCTTTAGGTCCAAAGGCTTCGAGAATTAACTTCAGGATTTCAACCCAGAGGACAATTGAAAATGATAACCGGTACGATTACCGACCCTCGATTTCGGATAATCAATTGATTATAGAATCTCAGCCAGAAAAGTAGAGTCATGAAATGTTCGGTACAGAATGAAAGTCAAAGGTGGCTTTTGAGGCGAATAATGAGCATCTAGCTATCAATGAGATCGCCTCGGAATTTGAGGCCCACCCGACACAAATGAATGTTTGGAAGAAACACTTGGAAGGGCTAGGAGATTCCTTAAAAGTAAAGGCCGCTCAGACACGATCATAAGGGAAATACCCCGGATGAGATTTCTAAAGGATTAGTAAGAGAAGCTGAGGCGGCTTGAGGCCAATATGAACAACTAGATTAAAGCTTAAAACTGGTCTCAAGCGGTTCAAATAAGCCAGACCATCCCAGTATTTTCGACCATACATAATACAAAATCATGGAAACGATCAACTTTGTTGCTAGCATTGACGAGCGGGACATCGACCTCTTGCTCCTGGAAGAGTTCAAAGTGTCGCTAGAGTTCAGTTCATGGTTTGCTTCCCTTGCGATGGAAGGACAGTCGTACTCTGACACAATCGGCACTTGGCACAGCGTCTGTGATGCCGCCTTAGGGGAGTCAGACTTGATTCATCTTTTTAAAGGCGACAGGAGAGACCGGTGTGCAATCTTAATTGAGAATAAGATCAGCGCCCCTCAACAGCCCAGGCAGGGAGAGCGTTATCAAGAGCGAGGTCTTAAAGGCGTCCAAGACGGCAAGTGGCACAAATTTACAACCTGCTTGATCGCCCCAGAAAAATATCTACGAGGAGGCTCATACGAGGCTTACGATTCCCGTGTTAGTTATGAGAGCATAATGGCTTGGTTCATGAAAAGAAATGATCCTAGAGGCCGTTACCGTGCTCAAGTGATCAACGAAGCGATTGAGCAGAACCGCAGAGGCTACCAGCCTGAGTTAGATAAGAAAATGACCGAATTCGCAAAGGTCTACTGGCAGATTGGCCAAGAAAAACATGCATACCTCAACATAGAACCCCCGAGAGATCGGCCTGCCGAAAGCACTTGGATCATGTTTAAGCCCGATGAGTTGCCTAAAAACCTTCAACTGGCTCATCAACTGGACAGTGGTAAGGTTCGGCTCCTCATTGCGGCTCAAGGAGACCGGGTTGAGCGGCTATCGCAGGAGCTTTCGTCATTTTTCCCCACTGGGTTCGAGGTGGTCAAGGCAGCCAAATCGGCTGCTCTCTCTTTCGATGTTCCTGTGATTTACCCAAGAAAGGAAGATGCAGAAGATAAGCGCAGAGACATTGAACAAGCGTTAAAGTTGGCCGATCAGCTGGCTTCCTTTGCCAGAGAAAACATCGAGTTTTTTTAAAACCTTATAGTGCAAGATCGACAATGAAAGCCTTTGACCCTCTAGCTCCCCTTCAGATTCCACAAAACCAGACTCTACCCCCCCGGCAAGTCTGGGAGATTGAACACTCGGAAGATTGCCAATGCTCCGAGGCAGTTTGTCGGCAATATGGCTGGATTGATGAAAAAGGTAAGCCGCTGTCGGTTTCAAAATGGCTTGATCCTGAGGGGGAAGATTCAGCCGAAACCCATGGGTTAGGTTTCGTCTTCGATGGAACAGTCATTCGCAAGCTGAAGCGGCCTTCGGTTCGAGGCGAAAGGGCAATGTGGGACGCAGTTGGGCCAGTGGGCCAGCCCTTGGGGGCTGCTGCAGAGACGATTCGAGAGGTTCTAGCTCAGTTGGAGGACCGCCGAAAATGGGCCACGTGGACCGGGCGCAGACCGCAATCCGTCGATAAGCTTGGGGCCTATGGGAGGCTTCGTTTATCTGATAGCTTCTGGATGAGGTCCTTTCTTTATTCCGATATTGCCGAGATTTATGGCATCCAGAATATCCCAGACGATCCAGCCCTCGCTGCCGAATCGGGCCGTAGGCTGTGTGAGAATATCTTAGAGCCGATTCAAGCCGCTCTGGGCCCGATTACGGTCCGTTCCGCTTTTCGGAGCGCAGAGGTCAATGACCTAGGAAATAAAAAGAACCACCAGTGCTCCAGAAATGAGCGAACCGCTGCAAACCACATTTGGGACCTAAGGGACAAAGAAGGCTTCATGGGCGCAACGGCGAGCATCATTGTGAATTCGTTTGTAGACTACTTTTTGAGGCTACCGGAGATTGGCAAGCTCTGGCATGGTGGGATCACGACCACATCCCAGGATATTCGTACATGGAGTTCTACCCTGCCTATGCCGCCTTTAATATCGGCTGGCACGAGAACCCCTACCGGCCCAAATATATAGGCAGCCCGGTTCCAGGCACTCAAGGCTATCTGACGAAGCAGGTGATGGAGAACTTTGAAGGGGACCACAGTCAAGGATATCAACGATTCATCAAAACATTATCACCTTAAACGTCAACATGGTGCATCCGAAATTTCATACAGCGATTCTGTCGGCCACCGGGGCGACCTCGTGCCAAGAAATCGAAATGGTTCAAAGCCTTTGGAGCGGGTATGGTTCCATCAAACGATACGCTTTGGCGGGCTCTAAGCTTTCGAGGGTGATCATCAAACATGTTCAAATGCCCAATCAAGCGCACCACCCCAGTGGCTGGAACTCGGACCTTGCTCACCTGCGTAAGGTGAAGTCCTATCAAGTGGAATCGGCTTGGTACCAAAGGTGGCAGGGGTTATGTGATGCGGCTTGCCGGACGCCACAGTGTTATGGGCTAGAGCAAGTTGAGGATGAGGTTCTGATCATCTTAGAAGACCTAGACCAAGCTGGCTTTCCGGTGCACCTGAATCAGGTTTCCAAAGGTCAGCTATACGCCTGCATCCGTTGGCTCGCCCATTTTCATGCGACCTTTTTAGGGGAGTCCCCTGTAGGGTTATGGCCCACCGGCACCTACTGGCACTTGGAAACCAGACCTGATGAACTGGACGCACTGGAGGACGGCAACTTACAAGCGGCGGCCCCGTTATTAGATCAAAAATTAAAACAAAGCCCGTTTCAGACCTTTGTGCATGGTGACGCCAAGCTGGCGAATTTCTGTTTTCCCCCAAAGGGCGATCAGGTGGCAGCGGTGGATATTCAATATGTAGGTGGCGGTTGCGGAATGAAAGACCTCGCCTACTTTATCGGCAGTTGCTTGGATGAAATCCAATGCGAAGCCCAAGAACAAAAACTGCTAGCGGTCTATTTCGACGCCTTGCAAGCGGCCTTGACCCTTCGCCCAAAAGAGGTTGATTTTTCAGCGTTGGAAGCCGATTGGAGGGCTCTTTATCCCGTAGCTTGGGCCGACTTTCATCGCTTTCTAAAGGGCTGGAGCCCAGGGCACTGGAAGGTCAACAGCTATAGCGAACGCATCCTATCCCAGGTCATCGATGAGTTGAGGGGAACATGAAGTTAACCTCAGCCGACCTTTTCACCTTGGCGAAGACCGCTAAAAAAGCCGCCCAAGAGGCTGGGCATTTTATCGCCCAGGCGGCCAAAAAGACGGTGGCCACCGAATTCAAACCAGCCGGTTCAAGCCCAGCATCCCAGGTAGTCACCGAGGTGGACCGGCACGCTCAAGAGATTATCCTAGAAGTACTACGACCCACCTTGGGGGCCTACCAGCTGGGCCTGTTGACGGAAGAAAGCCCAGACGATCACAGCCGTTTTGAACGGGATTATTTTTGGTGTGTAGACCCCCTCGATGGCACTCTCTCCTTCACCCAGACAATCCCTGGCTACGCCGTTTCTATTGCTTTAGTTTCTAAGCTTGGTGTGCCACAAATCGGGGTCGTCTTTGATCCAGTTAAGGCCATCCTTTACCATGCTGTAAAGGGTCAGGGTGCATTCATTGACGGTCAACCATGGGTAAAGACCTCGAAAAAAACCAACCTTTTGACCTGCTTGTGTGACCCCAGCTTTCAACATCATCCAACATATGCAGCTACCCTGAGCGCCCTTGAGCAGGTTGTTCATGAAATGGGCTTTTCTGGATTTGATGTCATCGTGAACGCCGGGGCGGTGATGAATGCGGTATCCGTACTGGAACAAGCGCCAGCTTGCTATTTCAAACTGCCCAAACCACAAGAAGGCGGAGGTAGCCTCTGGGATTTTGCAGCTACAGCCTGCATCTTTGCTGAAGTCGGGTCTGTCGCCTCCGATATAAGCGGCAACCCCATCAAGTTAAACAACAAAGACTCAACATTCATGAACCACCATGGGGTCCTTTATGCCAGCGATCAGGCTTTGGCCAAATCTTTGATCAAACACCTCCCAGTCTAATCCAACAGGGAATTAAAACTCTACGCTCTCTAAAGAGACGTTGCCCCCAAAGAATGGGGACACGTCAATCTCGTTAGACTCTATCTTAACCGATTGTCCGAAATCTGGGGTCCACTATCCATATCCATCCACATGACTCAACAAAGTGAACTGAATGCTTACGCTAAGCAACATTATCGTAAACATAATCAAGCCGCTATTCACCAGCGATTAGCTGACTTAAACCACCCTGAATATTGCGTTCTCGGTTCCTGTAGATCTTCAAGGTCGAAAGGTCTTTGTGATCTGAAAAATTTAACACTTCATCAAGCCCTATCCCTGACAATGGCCGGGGGGGAAACAACCGCAGCTCACCCTTGCTCTGTTGCAAAATAACATATATAAATTGTCTGAAGCTTTTGGAGACTACCTTAATAAGCTCCCCACTCTCGGTCAGTAATCTAATCGGCCCTGGGGTAACACTTCCCTCTACCTTGATTTCCAGACCTACCCCTTATGACTACTGACTTTAAAAGCTTTGGCTTCCTCACCCAACTGGAAGAGAACCTCGTGGAGATGAATTTCACCACCCCTACGCCCATCCAGGCCCAATCCCTTGGCCCTCTTTTGGAGGGTAAAGACTTGTTGGGGATCGCCCAAACAGGTACTGGGAAGACGGCGGCCTTTGCCCTGCCTATTGCCCAACAATTGGCAGAAAAAAAGATGAAGATGCGCCCCGGTAAATTTCGCAGCTTGATCCTCGCCCCCACTAGGGAGTTGGCTAGTCAGATTCATAGGGATATCCGCAGTTACAGTCAGGGTACAGGGCTCAAGGTGGCCATTGTTTTTGGTGGTATCAAGTCTCACAACCAGATCAAGGCCCTCAAAGCGGGGCCAGATATCGTTGTGGCAACTCCAGGCCGCTTGGAAGATCTGTATAACCAAGGCTATGTAAAATTCGACCAAGTCACCAGTTTAGTGTTGGATGAAGCGGATCGCATGTTAGATATGGGTTTTATCGACTCTATCCGAAATATTATCAGTTTACTACCGATCCAGCGACAGAATATCTTTTTTTCGGCCACTATGCCTAAGGCTGTCCTGAGCTTAGCCAGTGAGTTTCTGGTTGATCCAGTGAAGGTTGAAGTGACCCCTGAATCCAGCGTGGTGGAGAGGATCCAGCAGCAGGTGATCAACCTCCAGTCGGCCTTAAAATTTGGCCTCCTGCTAGAAATTTTAAATCAGAAAGAAACCTCCAAAGCCTTGATTTTTACCCGAACCAAGGTGGAAGCCGACCAGCTTACCGATGACCTGGTCCATGCCAAGGTCGATTGCGAAGTGATTCATGGGGATGTGGATCAAAAGGTGCGGTCGCAGATCATGAAGGAATTCCGCAGCGGTAAGCTGCCCATATTGATCGCCACCGATGTGGCTGCAAGAGGTTTGGATATTGATCAGGTCAGCCATGTGATCAACTATGATGTGCCCGTGGAGGCCGAGGTCTACGTCCATCGCATTGGCCGGACAGGTCGAGCTGGGAAGGAGGGGGTCGCACTTACATTTTGTACCTACAAGGAAGGCCGAGAGATTCAAAATATTGCCGACTTGATTCAGGTACCGCTACCCATTGCCGACCTCGATAAAGTGGACTGGCCTAGCCTCGGTTTTCAAAGCATGGATATTTCCAAATTGGAAATGGCCCCCAAAAAAGAAGCGGATCGACCCAAGGCAAAACCTAGGCCTCACCAGCAAGCCAATATCGATATCAATAACAACTACAAAAAGTATGGGAATAAGTGGTAGCCACCGAGCTGATACAGATCAATGGATTTCTTGTTGTGCAGACGAGAACCCATACCACCTAGGCTCGCCATGAAAAAGCACACCGGAACGATCTAATTCTATGGCTACTTGAGAGTCAGTTCGGTTCGGTTGATTGGGTCTCTCAACCAACTGCCTTCAACATGAATTCAAGGTAACAACCGCTTCTATTAAATTCAGAATCACAGTAAGATAGCCGACTATTCACCTTCCTCCTGCCCGAAAATCATCGTGGTTGCGCCAATCCGAATCAGGTCGCCTGATTCCAAGATCTTGGTTTGTACCAGTTGATTATTCACGCTCAAGGCACCCTGGGCCGAAATGGTATACTGCTCTGACTTTGGATCAAAGATGATGGTGGCATGGCGCTCTTCCACACCCTGGCCGCCGATGATGGTCAAACCTGAGTCGGCAGCACCTCCGATGATGGTTTGATCCTGGCCCAACTCCAAAATCTGAGTGGAAACCTGTGCACCTCCCTGATCAAGAATTTCTAGGTGAGGTTTGGGGTAGTTCTTCTCAAACCGAATCCTGGTCAAACCCCAGAATCCCAACAGGCTAACCAGAGCCATTCCCAGGGGAAGCAGGAAGTCTTCTGGGGCTTTCCCCAACAGGCCACCGGAATAATAAAATCGGGTCACCTTGGTTTGCCCCGCTCCCTGTCCAAATTGGGCACGAATCCATTTTTTATCTTGAATCTCCATGCCTGCCCGGTAGGTGAGCTGATACTCCCCTAGGATCTGGCGAAGGATTTTCTGATAAACCTGCTTGAGTTCGGCTTCGTTATGGGCGTCAAAAACGGTACCCCCAGATTCGATCGCGATCCGTCGTAGAAACCGGTCATGTTTGGCGCCCTTTGGCCCAAAGGTGATGGCATAGAGGGATATCCCTTCGAGTTGGAGTTTTTCCAAAGCCTGTTGCCATGAAATCAGGTCTTTGCCAAAGCGAGGGTGGGCTTGTTTGGTGTTTTGAACGTAGGGGCTGTTTTCCCCATCAGAGAGCACCACCATGGCCCTACGCCCTCGATGACTCATGAAGTCCTGTGCGGCTACCTTCACACTACCGTAGAGCTCGGTATAAGAGGCCTGGCCCTTGGGTTTTTCAAGCCGTTCTAATTGACCCAGCAGGTGGGCCTTGTCCCCGCTCAAGGGGCTCAGGCTTTGGTAAAAACTGTTGTAGGCAACTAAGCCAAAGCTGTCTTTGGGGTTGGTTGCGCTGGATAGAAACGCCTTGATTCCCGCTTTGGCGATATGGATACGCTGCTCGTTTACCTTGGCGGTGGCTCGGCCCTCTAAGTTGCGATACATGGAGCCTGAGTTATCAAGCAACAACAAGAAGCGAACCCCATCTTCGAAGTTTGTCGCTTGGCGGAAATCGACAGGGCCGTTCAGCGGTTTGAGTGCCTTGGGGTCCGTCCCTTCGAATAAGGTGAAGTCCTTGGCAGCCACGCCTTTGAGCGGTTCACCTTGGTCATCTGTCACGCTGAGGTAGAGTTGTATTTCCTGAGACAACAGTAACCCTGAATTATCAATTTGGGATATCCGCAGATTCGTTGCCAAAGCCATTTGTGCCCCAAAAAGGCTCAAGAGCAGGCCAAACAGAATTTTTTTCATGACGTCACCGGTAATAAAAAATAAATTTTGCGCTGCCCACCTGAATGATGTCTTCGCCAGCCAAAGGATTTGTTGTCAGGGCCTGATCATTCACCTTGAGGTTTGCAGAATCAGATAATTTTTCTAAGTAGACCTGCCCCTTGTTGATGACGGCCCTGGCCGCTAAAGGGGCCATGTTGCGATAACCGCTCAAACAAATCTCGCCCTTGGGGGCTTCTCCTATCCTGCTTTTTTTGGCCAAGAGAAGGTATTCCTTTCCTTTAAATGGCCCGTTCAGCACCCGTAACACAGCGGTGGAAAACTGTTCTTCGATCAGGCCAAAGCTGCCCCCAATGGCCAAACCCAAAAGACAAAGCCCGATGAGATCGGCATAAACCAAAGCCGGCAGCCAGAGCGGCAGGAACTCTAAAGCAAAGCCTCCAAATAAACCGCCGATGGCCCCGCCGATGATCCCCACCTTGATCTTTTGTAAGGACAGGCTGCGCAGCCCCTCGATGGAGCCCAAGATGGCACCCAAAATCACCCAACTGATGACCTTAGACAGGGGCAGGCCCCACTGTCGTAATTCTTCCGTGGAGTGAATGAAATAATCCCCAAAAAAGAGCAAAAACCCCTGGCCTAGCAAGAACCCAAGGATTCCACCCAAGCCGCCGAACAACACCCCCATCCTGATCCCAGAGATCATTTTGCTCCTCACCGACTGGGTCAAGCCTTCCAGGCTCCCGAAATAGGCACCTAACGAGCCGCCTAACAAAAAGCCCGTAACCAGACTGAAGCTCAAGAAACTGGGGAAGGAAGTGGCTAATTTTAAGCTCAAGGCCGAAAGAGACCATGCCAAGAGCCCTCCCAGCAAGCCAATGGCGCTGTAAATCATTTTTCGTTTGAATCGAGTCATCGCTCTTCCTTTTTAATCAGTTTCAGGCTCTTGCCGTCTTCTGCAAGTTTCACCTCAAAACCCAGCCCCTGGCCGGGTTCCAGTATAATCTCTTGAGTTTGGCTCAGGCTGCGGCCCCAACCTTGATCATAGATCAGGCTCAGGTAATAGCGGCCTGGAAACAGTTGCAAGGTTAATGATTTTTCCAGCTTGGGGATAGGCATCACCTTGGGGCTTTTCCCTGCTTGTAAAAAGCTGGTTTTATTATCTAACAACAAGTGAACTCCCGCCAGTTGGGTCTTCAACTTAAGGGCCACAGGCTTCGAAAGCATGGGGGTTTTTAAGGTGATTTTGGTCTGTTCAGGCTGGATGCGAAAATTCACCGTCTGGGGGTAATAGCCCTTGCCGGAAAGACGAAAGGAATAATCCTTGTTTGAAAGGATGGATTCCCTGCCCTCAGCCTTAGCCTGAAATTCCTGCCAATCCACCCAGCCATGTTGATGATAAATCTGGGCTTCTAAACCTTGGTGAATCGCCTTGCCTGTTGATAAGTCAACAGGCTGAAGGTTGATCTGAGCAGGAAGCTGCTGAATTTTTGTCTCCCCCTCAAACAACAGGACCAGATCGCTGGTGCTGCTGGCAATTTCTTTCTGCCCTTCCAAAGAAGCTAAGAAGAAGGTGGTTTGGAATTGTTCTTGTTCCAGATCAACCACCAAGCGGTACACCCCCTTTTTCAGGTAAATTTTATCGCTTTTAAAAACCCAGCGGTTCTTCCGGTCCTGTTCAATTCGGTGTTGTACCGCCAACGATGGAGCCTCGACTTTATGCCACCTCTTCCCATCTTGGCGCAAAATCTGGAGACGGTAAAAAGTCTCAGTCACCGTTTTGAAACCCTTTTTAGGCCTCAGTTCAACTTGAAAAACACCATATTGATCAGGGTAAATCCATTCGTATTTGAGCCCTTTTTCAAAGCCCAAATAGGCCCCACCAGCGCCAGCAACCAGCAACAGAAGCACAAGGCCCCACAAGATGGGCCTGAGCAGGGGGCTGCTTGCCTTGGATTCCAAGTCATCCTGGCCTGAAATATAATCTTTGATCGCCCTTTGAATCTGGTCGTCTGTCTGGAACCGGCGCAGGTAAGAGGCTAACTTATCGACCAATTTGTCCGCATTGGCGGTGCGCCGTTTGATCTTCTTATGCATGGCTTTCAGGACCACCCTCTCAATCCCCGGTTTAATGTTGGGGTTGAGCTTTCTAGGTTTGATGAACTTGCCTTTTTGCACCCTCTGGATCATCTCGGGCGTGAAGCCGCCTTCAAAGGGTTTCTTGCCGGTGAGCATCTCGTAAAGCAGCACCCCAGCTGAATAAATATCAATCCGTTGATCGTGTAATTTTGCGTTCGAAATGCTTTCCGGGGCGATGTAGCTGATGGTTCCGATGGTCATACCCGCTTTGGTGAGGCCGTCGTCGTCCTGCCCGATCATGCTGGCCACCCCGAAATCTAGAAACTTCACCTCTCCCTCTTTGGAGATGGTGACGTTGGCAGGCTTGATGTCACGATGCACTACCCCGGCCTTGTGGGCGTAGGAAAGCGCCTTGGCCACTTGAGAAAAGATCAAGCAGGCGGCCACGTTTCCCAAGGTCTTTTTGGTTTGGATCAACTCTTCGAGGGTGATGCCGTCCACATATTCCATCACGATGTAATGATCGCCTTTTTCCTCAAAGTGATCATAAACCTGGATGATGGAAGGATGCACGATCTTCATCTGAATCTTGGCTTCACGGCGGAAGCGCTCAATCATGTCCTTGCCTTGCAAGGTCAGTTTTTTGATGACCACGGTTTCGCCCAAGGTCGGATGGAGCGCCTTAAAAATGGAGCCCATCCCGCCTTGGCCCAATGTGCCCAAGATTTTATATTTCCCGATTGAATCCATGGTGAGTCTTAATTCCCTAGCCGGTAACGACCAAAGCCTTGTTCACATCCACAAATCCCTCGGTCAGGATAACCGTAACGGCATTGATCTGTTCCTCTTCTTGGATCTTGGTCATCTCGGCGACGACCATGGCAATTTTGTAGATCGCCGAAGTGCTTTGCACAGGCCCCTGACCAAATTGGATCGGTTGATCCAGGGCAACGTCGGCCTTGAGTGTCGAATCATCCTTGACCACCGAATCAGGCATATCCTTGCGCATGCCAATGGAGTTATAGGCGCAGGTCCGTTTACCCTCTTCTTGCGGGCCGATCAGAACCAGCGAGCCGGAATAGGTCAGGGCGAGGCAACCACGGGAGTCGTCGGCAGCCAGGGATTCGACCTCTTTCATACCGCTGCTTTGGGTTTTCTCATCAAATAGATCCCCTTTCTGCTTCCAGCCCAGAGCGAGCTTCTCGTATGAATCATCATTGTCAGGCAGACCTGAAGATTGCGTGATTGCTTTAATGTGGGTCTGAATTTGGGCCGGAAGACTGGCAAGTATATCACCCATATTTAGCTCCTGATAAAAATTGAGGCTGGTTTGGCCGAAGTGGCAATTGCCTATATCTTAGTTTCATTACCTAACTTTGGCGATGAAAAATTCTCTCTTATTTTTATTGAGAGATCACAAAAACAAAATCCAATCATCTCTCAAAATAACAGCTACAATAGCCATGTTACAGGACAAAGCCAACAGATCATGGTATTTTATGATATCAGTCATGATCCAACTTTGATTTCAAACAGACCTGCGGACATCAATCTGACGATGCAAAAATTTATTCTTCAAGAAGCGATGCTCTCCTGTTTGGAGGCTTTATCGAATGAATCTGCTACCTACAGGCCGCTCAAAAAAAATGGGACTCCCGGTGGTTTGATTCGTCTTGAGCACAACCTCGAAGCGGTCATGGTCCCCGACCTCCATGGAAGGCACCAAAAAATCAAAGAATTACTGGTCTACCGGTTTCATGAGACCCCCCTGGAGGAGTTATTAGCCCAGGGGCGTATCTATTTGATTTTTTGTGGGGATTATATTCACTCCGAAGCCCGAGGGGCAGAGCGTTGGCGTCAAGGGGCCCTAGAATATGGAGATAATTTCAAACAGCATGAGGCCATGGATCAGGAAATGTCCGAAAACATGGAGACCTGGATTCAAATTACAAAGCTGAAGGCAAAATACCCAACCTTTGTTCATCTCTTGAAGGGCAACCATGAAAACATCATGGATAGCTCGGATAACCCCAACCGTAAGTTCTATAAATACGCTTATGAAAGCAGCATGACCACCCTTTGGTGTCAAAAATTCTTAGGTATCGAACTGCTGAAATTGATTCACCAATTTGAACAGTCCCTGCCCCTACTGGTTCAGGCCAACCATTGGATTTTGAGCCATGCACAGCCGGACAGGGTGTACAGCCGCACCGAATTGATCCAGGCCGAAGGGGACGTTGGTTTTGGGCTGACCTGGACACGCAAAAACGATGTGGCGCCAGATGCGGCCACCGGCACCATGGAAAACCTGTTGGGCAAAACCGTGGTTTGGTTTGCCGGGCACAGCGCCATCAGCAGTAAGTATCATTGGGACCAAGATGAATCGACAGTTCTCTTTCATAACCCCAACGAATTTTCTGTGATTCATATGGGGAATCAAGCGGGATTCGACCCCTCCCATAATGTAGTCACACTCCCAAACACCAAACCCTAAAACGACGAATGGGTGAGGGTCAAGAGTATGCTTTTTGTTGCTAACGTTTCAAACCTCCCCAAGTCATCGTTTCTACGAACCCCCTTTTTATTTCTGTTTTCATTAGACGTTTTAAGTTGCCAAATCTTGGGGTAGATTGTTGTCTCGGTATACCTCTGCCAATATTTGCCCTACAAATATATACTGGTGGAGATTTAGCTTCAGGTAAAAACAATCGGTTTCAGTTTCCGCTCCCCTAATAGACCACTAACAACTGCAACACCTCTTTGATCTTCACCGAGCCGTCCTGCTCATCCAGCTCAGCCCACAGTTCCTGTAGTTTTGTGATGAACACTACTGCTTCTGGCGGCTGGCTAGCTATGCTTTTTTCTATCCGTTCGCCGTCAAGTGCTCCGCCCTGTATTTGGCCGGGTGCTTGGGGGCCAGCAGATCAACAAACCCGGCGGTTTAACCGGTGGAAGGCCGTGAGAATGAGGGCAGCATAGAAACAGCCATGAGCCCATTAAACGAAATGGGTAAGCTGGTGAAGGGAGCGAATGGGCGGTTTGAAAACAAAAATGGAGGATGAAATATAAGCACCGTGATACAGGGGACATAATCAGTGCGGAACGGTGGTTGGGGTATAAAGAAAGCCAGAGTCTTAGGGTTAATGTAGAAGTGGCATGATGACCGCATGTTAACCCCCGTTCCTATACCATGGAAGGCTCTACTCAAGATGGTCTATAGGATGGTGTTCCTGGGTAAAATGGAATACACTGTAGACAAGGAGGTTTGCTGTATGGTCAAGATAACCTCTGAATTAACCTGACTACCAAATTAGGTCAAAATGATTCCCCAAAAAGAAAATAAAGCGAAAAAAATAAGCGATCGATTTCATGCCATCCATCTACGCCCCGGGATGCTGGAACAGGACAAATCAACTTATGCGGAAGAATTAAACCAGCTTTTCGTTGAAATTTCTGCTGTCGTACAATCAAAGGGCGGAACTGAGTTGGCAGACCTTGCCACCATGAATACCTACGGCCTCATCTTACTCTACCAAGACGTCAGCAAAGGTTTAGATGTACTTGAAGGGCTTTGGATCCGCTCAAAGTATAAGACTGGTCTATCAAATTTCTGTAAGGCGTGCATCAACAACGACCCAGCACGTTTCTGGCGTTTTGCTGATTCAAACCCTGATACTGATGGATGGCAATGGTCTACCCTACAGGTGTTTGGCCGACCCGATATCCAGAGGACTCTAGGCGCAAAGGAATGGAAAATTCTCATCAATTTCTTCAAAACCCCTGGGGATGCTGAACTTCGTTTTTTAGGAGCCGAGTTCTCCGAATTTATCAATGAAATGGCCCGGCTCACATCTGATCCAGTACATGCAGGGTGCATCGCTGAGGCTTTGAAGCGGGCTATGCAAAGCCCCTATTTTTTGAGGTCTAAAGCAGGAACTCTACTTGTTCTAATCGATATTGCGAGCGCTGACAGTGAAACACTGGAGTCAGTCTGCATACGGCACAGCAGTTATCTCGGTCTAGAACGGGAATTTACCGACGAAGTTAGGGAAGAGTTAAAAAACTGTGAGGATCAAATTGATATAGGCGGAGAAGAACTGGCTACCGCAGAAGAGTCCGACTCTCTCTTTATGCATGAGGAGTGGTAAATTAATCATGGCAAACGAAATGGAATACGTCCCTAAAGCAGGTGATTTTTGTTTATTCGCTAAAACAGATGGTTCAGGAAAAAAACAAAAACCTCAACTGGTCTTAATTTTAACTCCTGAACACCACAATACGACCACAGGTTACACTGGGGTCTTTTTGGTGGATGAGTCCGGTGCCACCCAGGATTGTCATATTTCATACTCCGGTAAATGGACTGTTCATACAGAGAAGCTCTACTCTATTTCAAAACAGCATTACTCCTGCTTTGACTATAAACAATCGGCTCCACCGAAACTACTTGATCTTTGCCGTAATGAAATATTATTTCTCCTCCTCCCATGATCCTCCTTTTTAGTCTTGGAAGCCCCCTCAGCCATATGGCTGCTTGTAAATTATCAAAATCTAGGCTCCGGCTTATTTTCTTACGCCGCCTACCTGTCCTCCCAAGCCTACCCAAAAGCATCAACTAGCCCACAAACACCGAAGCAAAGACCTACGGGTTTGGTGTCAGTTTTTTTGGTCTATGGGCTGGCTTACCCAACCCATAGCCAGTGAACCGGCTAGCGTTGCCGGGGCTGCTTTGCTAGGGTTTGGAAATAAGAACAACAATCTTTTGTGGGTAAGGTTTTGATGGGTAAAATAAAAGTAGGATGGCTCAATCCGGTTGGGCTGATAAAAAAACACCCCCGGCCAGCGTTTATTATTTTATTGGTTTTGGTGGAATTAGCCTGCCTAGCGGTCTTGCTTGTATTCGCCTATCCCACGATACCTTGGGACATCAAAATAAAATATATTTTCAAGGTGAAAGAAGCTCAGCACCTGTTTGTCCTCATGGGTTTGTTGCCCGCCTTTTTCCTGTGGTCCTGGCGGGATGGGGACAAAAAGCTTGATATTGAAAACCAACGGGTTTCCAACGAAAGCCAAAACATCACCCACAACCAAACCAACTTCCACAAGCTAGTCGATTGGTTGCTCTCTGACGATGAAGCATTGCAACTCGCCTCGGTCCCTCAGTTTTTGCCTTTTTTGGAAGGCGAGTTGGGCGACCATTTCAAGGAGGCAGCCAAAGAACTTTTGTTTTCTTTTTTGGCCAGTGCCGAGGTGGAGCGGGCTGAAAAGGAGATAAAAACAGTTGTGGACAAGCGGGGCAAGGTAATCGTTCGCCTTACCCCAACAGTCCAACGGATTCACCAGTTGATCAAATCCCACGGGCAGGTTTTTGCCAAATTAAATTTGCAAGGGATCGTACTCACTCACGCGACTCTTGATGACTCTAAGCTCCAGGAGGCTAAGCTCCAGGAGGCTAACCTTGAGAGGGCTGTACTTTGGGAGGCTCACCTTGAGGGGGCTCACCTTCAAAAGACTGACCTTGAGTGGGCTGACCTTCGAAAGGCTCACCTTGAGGGGGCTCACCTTGAGGGGGCTAACCTTAAGAGGGCTGTACTTTGGGAGGCTAACCTTCAGGGGGCTCGCCTTCAGAGGGCTAACCTTCAGCGGGCTGTACTTTGGGAGACTAACCTTCAGGGCGCTCGCCTTCAGTGGGCTAACCTTAAGGGGGCTAGACTTTGGAAGGCTAACCTTCAGGAGGCTAACCTTGAGGGGGTTAACCTTGAGGAATCTCATCTTGAGGGGGCAACATACAACAAAGAAACCACTTTCCCAGAGGACTTCGACCCCAAAGAAGCCGGAATGAAGTTTGTTGGAGACGAAGACAAAACACCCTAACCCCTACCCCACCAAAAACTCAAATAGATCCCCCTGACCCCCACCGCTGGCCGCTTAGGGGGCCTAATGTGCCGGTGAAAACTACGGGACACCTCCCACTCAGCCCCACATTTATCACACCTCAACCACAGCAAAGACAGGTCTCCTGGGTCGGTCCGCAGCACCTTGCCCCGGCCCTTGCAGCCCGAATGGGGGCACCGGCCTTTGATGACATTCGCCCTGTTGTTCTGGTGAGTTTGATTTGGATGTCACGAGTCTATCGCCTGAAAGCAGCCAGATCAACGGGATATAGAGAACACCGTCAGTCTTTTTAAAGCCGCCAGAACAACGGGATATGGAGAACGTCCCTAGTCCTTTTCCGTCTCCCCCTCCTTGCTTGAAAACACCGCCCCATGGCGGCCAATAGATCGCCAGGAATCGGGGTCTAGGCTGTTCTGGTGGTGGCTTGGGGATGATTTCGGTTTTATTCACAGCCTTGTAAATCAGCGGCTGCCTTGTGTATCAAAAAGTAAGGTGTTCTAAGGGAGGGATAAGGTCGGGCACAGCTTCCCTCCCCGGCAATCGCAGGAAGGGCAGATGTGTATTCGGTGGGTGGGTTTTTGAGTTCCCCGGTTTTTAGCCCTTCAACCAAGTTCGCAGGTTGTGGGGATCATCACCAAGGCCTCTCAAATTAAAGCAAGGGTTTCCTAGACCGGTTCCCCTGCTCTAAAGGCCCGCAGGTACGGGCCAGAAACAACGAACCTAAGTGCCGGTCCAGCCGCCTTTTTCTGGGTCCACGTTGTAGATGGGGATGTCCCATTTGGTGAACTGTCGGGCGCAGAACAGGCCGCTGATGGTGCCTGCTTCGACACAACCGGCGTTGATCACGTTCCGGGTCCAGTCACCAGCGATGAAGAAGTTCTTCACCCCTAGGTCGTCGCTGAGCAGCCGGTATTGGTTGCTGTTGGCGACACTGAGTACATAATGTTCGGTGAAGGAAGTTCCTGCCCGCCAGTACTCGCTGTCCAGTTGGTCCTTGGCTAAGCCGTCTGGGTTGTCCGCAGGGGCGCAGTTGGGCCATAGGCCGCCAGCACGCTGTTCCAGCCATTCCCAGCCTTCTTTTTCCACTTTATCGGTTTGCTTCTTCGGGTAGTCATGCTCGGTGAGAGGTACAGGGACTTCAGGCATGGGCATGGGGCAGCAGCTGTAGATCAGGTATTTTGGGTCTGGTGTACCCCAATCTTCAGCAGGCAACAGGTGGCTCAAGTCCGCCTGAGTTCCCCAAGGTCTAGCATAACCGCCAACCAGGGCCTCGACTTCATCATACTTCGGGTCACCTGGGTTGAATCCGGTTTCTTGAGCGGTCTTTTTAAACCAAAGTTGGTACGCCATGGTGGTGACTGTCTGGACGTTGTCCAACATGTTTTTCCACTTGGTGTTTTTTTCGTACAACCCTTTTGTTACTGGCACCAAAGCCCGTAAGGTAATCCCACTGATCACTTGCTCAAAGTCAGTGCCCTGTTCCAAGGTCACTTCTTCCACAGAATCTGGTAATTTAAGCCAAGGGCTTTCGATGCTGGTGCCGTTGAGCTTTTGTTGCTCTTGGTAATACTTCGCCTGATCGGGGTCAATCTGATCCCACAGCGGTTGTTCTGGCCAGCAAGGCCATTCGCCGCTGGTTGATTTGGCATAAGGCAAGATGACGTAAGGGTCATAGCCAGCAGCCTCGTCCTTGAGTTTGATTGTTTTGAGCATCTTGACAGAGGTCACTTCCGACCCGTCTTCGCTCATACAGATGTCTTTAACTTCGTGGAAGTACTTGAACTTAACCCCTTTACTGGCGAGGTACTTTTCTAAGGTGGTGAAAATGGTGTCCCCCATCCCCATATTCATCTTCCAAAGGATATGCCCTTTATAAGTCAGGAAAATCCGTGTCACAGCGTAAAGGCAGACCCCGGCCGAAAAGTTCCGTTGGTTGATATCGCCCTTTTCATAACCAAAGACCAAGTCATACAAAGCGGTCAATAGGGAGCTGTTCAACGTCCATTTCGTAGCGCCCGCTTTTTTGAGCCAAGCTGTAAAATCGATGTTATTGATTGATTCAAACCCTTTCGATAAAACTTGGTCTTGCAAGACCCCTTTCATCATCGAAGTCCCCAAATCCACAATGATAAAAATATGCCGTAGACTCAGGTCTTTATTGAGGTCAAACAGCAGCTCGATCCCCTGCAAGGCGGTTTGTAGCACGTTAATAAACTTGATCACCTCGTCGATGATTGCGTCACCCACATCTACGGCCAGTGCCTTTTCTATCTTCTGTTCCAAACGTTCCAGCCAAGAGGTGATACCACCTAAACCATCAGCCAGTTCTTCAACCCCTTCCAAGGCGAGTTTTTTGAAACCGTGGCTTTCCGCTACCGCCTGTTCCAAAAGTTTGTCAAATTGTTCCAGAGCGCCACGTTCTTGCAGCATTTCTCGGATGAAGGGAAGCAAAGCCCCAACTAACCGGTGTCCTGTTGGAACGCTATCGTCCTTGCTCGGGGTTCCCCAACCGAACAATTCAGGAGTGCCCGGCACCCCGCTGTTGGTTGGAAAATTGATCGGCCAAGGGGAGTAGGTGGTTTGTTGTTTGCCATGTTTGACCTCGTCTTGGAAGACCGCCAAATCTAAAGGGGTGTAGAAGTTTGACCAGTCTTCACCTAGCGCATCAAAGGCCGTTTGCATGTAATGGAAGCCGTTGTTATAAAAACCGAACCAGATATGCAGACCATGTTCTAAAATGCGACTACCATCGCCCCAACTACCATCCGGGTTGACCGGCTCTCGGCCACTGGCTCCCTTTCCGCCTAACCGCCAACTTCGCTCGTAGAGGGTGAAGTCATATTGGTTGTCCCACTCCTTTGCGCTCACGATACCTGCTAAGGCCACCATGCTTCCCAGTCCACCGCCTAAAACGGCAACTTTTTTTGGTCCTGCTGTCATCACTTATTCCTTTATTTTACATTGATAAATTGGCGAAGCTCAAATTCGCCAAGGGCTCATGCACAAAACTTAGCCTGCTATTTAGGGTAAACAATCTTGCCTGCTGGCAAATCAAAGCTCATGTCTACCTCAATGCTCAAATCGATCAAACAACCGGATTCGAGGCCATATTGCTCGGATAGGTTGTAGGTCGCATTAGGTCCAAAGGTAAGCTGATATTGATCTGTGATCAGGCTAATTTTCGGGCCTTCAGTGATTTTAAACATGGTCTCCACCACCGACTGGCAGCAAGCCTCCGAAGTATCCGTGGCACTGCGGAATTGTTTGAGGAAGACCATTGGCACCTCGCTCAGAAAGAGAGATTTATATAAGGATTCAACCATCACTTCTGCGGTTTCAAAGCCCTTGGCCAGCCCATCCCAATCGGATTCCATGGACTCCAGCAGACTGGTGTGTCCTGGATCTAATTCTTTGATGGTATGTTTGCTACTGGCTGCTTGATTCGTCTTGCACAGCTCGAAAATCGGCCGTAACTTGACTCTAGATTCAGGGCTGTAAGTTTCTAGACTCCAGGCGGAGGCTTTGAAGTCCACTGGCCCGTCTGGCTTGTTTGGCGGATCAAAGGTGGCTTGATTCTTTTGGAAACCAAAAACCTCACGCCCTGTGGCCACCGCAAAGGGGTTATCAACCAGCACAAAAGACATAAACCAGTAAATCCCAACAGGTACCCCTCTGACTGTTTTTAATAGAGGAACCCAAGACGCATAATCAGTCTCGTCAAAACCACCAAAGATCTTTTGCACTTCGGGGTTCGCACTCACTGCGTTCATATAAGACACACCGATGGCGAGGTACGAGGACATCACTTGGTACTTGATGTGGGAATCTTTGAGGATGGGCTCAAAAAAACTATCCACCGAAGCTTGGATTTTTTGTTTGTCTCCCTTAACAGGAAACAAAAAAAGCTTGGTATCTAGAAGACTGTAGGGGCCGTCAAAAACGATCGGGCTGACATGATTGATGTAGCGTGGAGACATAGTATTTTTCCCTTTGGCAGTTAGAAAATATCGAGCCGGAACGTTCTCTGGCAGGACAGGATTAAACAACTTTTATAAGACTATTTACCATGAGTCATGCTGCACTGCAAGACAAATGGAAACAGATCATACCAAGCCACCTACCGGCAGTAGATCCTTTTTTTTCAGGTTTATACCCACTGGAGAGCCAGCATATTTTCACCTCTCTTTTATCCGGTGCCTTGATGAAATAGCCACTAAAACAACCTCGACTTAAGCCAATACGGGCCTCAACCCTGGCAATCAAAGGGGGGACCGGTATTTATTCATTAGGTCGGCTTTCGGTGTCTTCGGTTTTCATACCTCGAACCTCGGGACCGCCGGAAACTTTAGGCTCACAGCCCTAGGATTGCCGCACAAGTCGAGGCAATCATTAGCCTACCAACGTCGTCTTGCGGCTCCTGGCTGAGCTGGCCCCTTGAAAAAGCCCACAGACAGGGTAAAGATAACGGCTTTAAGTGCCAGTCCGCCCGCCTTTTTCTAGGTCCACATTGTAAATTGGGATGTCCCATTTTGTGAACTGCCGGGCGCAGAACAGGCTACTGATGGTCCCCGCCTCGACACAACCGGCGTTGTCGATCTGGTCCCGCAGCGGTTTTTCTGGCCAGCAAGGCCAATCGCCGGTGGTGGATTTGGCGTAAGGCAAGGTGACGAAGGGGGAATATCCCGCGGCCTCGTCCTTGAGCTTGACTGTTTTGAGCATTTTGAGCGAGGTCAATGCAGTTCCGTAGTCGCTCATACAGATGTCTTTCACCTCATGGAAGTACTTGAACTGCCCCCTTTGCTGGAGAGGTATTTTTCTAAGGTGGTAAAAATAGTGGCCCCGCTCCGCTTGAGCCAATCGGTAAAACCGATGTCATGGATTGAGTCGAAGCCTTTGGTGAAGACATGGTCTTTCAGCAGGCCCTTCATCGTGGAGGCAGCAAAGTCTACAATGATAACAATATGGCGTAGATTCATGTTTTTATTGAGATCAAACAGAACTTCAATAGCCCGAAATGCGGCTTGCAAGAGATCGATAAAACGGATCACTTCATCGATCAACGACTCCCCAACATCGACGGCCAACGCCTTTTCGGTCATTGTTTCCAAACGTTCCAGCCAAGAGGCGACTCCGCCTGATCCACCGATCAAGTCTTCAACCCCCTCTAAAGCTAGCTTTTTGAACCCATGGCTTTCACTGACCCCCTGCTCCCAAAATTGGTCAAATTCCCCCAACTCATCATGTCCCCGAAGCATCTCACGGATAAATATAAGCGCCTAATGAACCCCATTTGCCCCTCCATTAAAATTCATGAGATGTTGTAGGTCCTAAATAGGAGTATCGCGATGAAGAAGAATTTGGAGCAGGTTTGGGCAGAGCGGACTGAAGCCTGTGGTACATCGGGATCGTCGAGAATTGTAGTCAAAGATTTTTAAGGGGGAAAACTATGTATCAAGCAGTATTACAAGTCTTATAAAAAAGATTTCAACGGTAGACCTACTGCCAAAGCAGCAGGCAACTGTTTCAGTTTAGACCAGCAGGCGAGCCAGCACCTTTAGCACCTCTCTTTTGTCCGGTGGCTTGATCAGATAGCCATCAAAACAATTTGGATTCAACCCAGGCCGGGCCTCGATTTTCAAAGCCAATTCTTTTTCACTGTATGAGGTCAAGGCAATGATCCGACCCCCTTTAGAAGCAGAGTTTTGACGAATCAACTCGGTCGCCTGTAACCCATCCATCACAGCCAAATCAATGTCCATCCAGATCACATCGTAACTTGTTTGACCAGCCAACTGGACTGCGGCTTCGCCACTTTCAGCATGATCAAAGGGGACCGAAATTTCTTTCAGGACCTGCCCACTCGCTTCTAAAGCAAGCGGGTTGTCTTCAACCAGTAGGGTCTTCAGGTGGTTAAACTGGTGCATTTCCTTAGCCCCGCTTTCCTGAGAGCTTAAAGGCGACCCCAGGTTCAAGGTAAACCAAAACTGACTGCCTTCGCCCAAGGTGCTACGGACACCGATGGTTCCACCGTTTTGCCGGACAAAATCCTGACAAAGCACTAACCCTAAACCGGTCCCAGCCTCTGCTTGGGTCCCTTTGGTGGAGATGACCTTCACGTTGTCATTAAAAAGCGTGCCCATCTGTGCCTCGGATAACCCGACCCCTTCATCAGCAACCAGAATCATCGCCATCCCCGACTCTTCGATAGCCGACACAGTGATTTTCCCGTCTCGGTTACTGAACTTGATCGCATTATTGATCAAGTTACGAATCACGGTGTTGATCATCGACGGGTCGCCGATAACTAGATGATCCAATTGCACCTCATGCTGCAATACGATACCCTTGGCAGCGGTCGAGACGTTAAGCAGCTGGCAACCCTCTTGAATCAGTGTGTGTAAGTTAATCTCTTCTTTGTTGACCGTGATGAGCCCTTTTTGGTTCCTCGCCCAAGTCAGCAAGTTCTCCAACAACTCGTAGGTACTTTTTGTGCTGGAACGAATTGCGCCAAGTAGAGCGGGTTCCAACGGTTCAGAAGCATCCAAAACTTCGTTGAAAATCACATATAAACTGCCAATTGGCCCCTTCAAGTCATGGGCAATGATGGAGAAAAACTTATCTTTGGTTTCGTTCGCCTCTAGTAATTCAGCGGTACGTTCATTGACTTTTTCCTCTAGGCCTTGGGAGTACTGCTCCAACTTAAGGGCCGTATTTTTTGACTCTTCAAACAGCCGGGCGTTTTCTAAACTAATTGACGCCTGACTGGCAATCACCTTCAAAACGGTCAGCCGGTCTTCTGTGAAACAACCTGTGATCAAGTTGTTTTCAAGGTAGATCGCTCCTAGGAGGTTTTGTCCCAAAACCAAAGGCTGACATAAGATAGAGCAGACTTTGTTTTTTTGGACATAGTCATCATGACTCAGGGACGAATCAACCTTGGCGTCCACCACCACCACGGGCTCCCCAGATTGGATCATTCTATTTAACACCGACTTAGACATCTGCACACAGACATCCAAAGGCATGGGCAAACTGACCTCTTCATCCTGCCCATGTTTGGCGACCACCTGCCATTTGCCGTCATGTTGCAACAGCAGCCATGCCTTTTGTGCGCCTGTATTTTCAATCACCAAATTAAACAACTGTGACTGCAAGCTTTGGTAATTGATTTCTTCGCTCAAAGCCTGGGTTGTTTTCAGCAGGCTTTCAAAATCCAAAAATCCAATGTTGCTCGCCGTTGACCCAAAGGTGGTTTTGATGTCGTAAGACCTCGTGGTGCTCCGTTGGCTTTCACCGATATCCATCCGAGGCAAATCCGGCACACGTTCGAGCAATTGTAACACTTTCCCCTGGGCTCCCCAACGATGATAAAGGCCTGCAGCTTCTTTTAAATAAAGATGACTTAAGTAAACCTCCTCTTCATTCGCTCCATAAAGCTCACCCAATAACTCTGAGGCTAGAGCCTGGAAGTGTATCAGACTATCTCCTGCCGCACGACCAATAGCTTTCTGATAGAGCGAGATCGCTTGTTCCCGGTTGCCTTTGGCACGGGCTAGTTCAGCTTCTAACAACCACGCCGGGGCCCTATAGTTTGCTTCACAGCCATCAGCCCATTTATGCAATTTCTTGACATACTTACCTGCTTTTTTGCAGGCAAGCTTTTTCTCTTGGTCTGTTTCAGCAGCACGAAGCAAGGCAATGCCATAAAAAATATCTATGGCTGTCATAAAACCTAGGCCGTCAGAGGCGGCACGGTTTTTTTCTGCAAACTCACCAAACCGAAGGGCCTCTTTATAGTGGCCATAAAACACCAAACAGTAACACTTAAAAATATAGTACCAGAGCTTGACCATCACAATTTCGATGTCATCGACTTCTTTAGAAAAGTCCTCTTCGTTAAAGTCTTCGCCTATATCGTCGTAGCTCAGTGAAGAACTGGTTTTGCCTTGCAAACAGCGGGCGGCTTGGGCAAAAGCTTTGTCAAAGGCAACGCCATCAGTGAACCCAACCTGTTTCATGAAGGGGCGGATCATCCGGTTGCTTGCGTTCACCTCAGAAAGGTTTACCCCGGCCCAAAGCTGGTTTGGACAGATATGGTTCGAAGCAAAGATACCGTATTGGATATCCCCAGACCTGAGTGCAATGGGGAAAACCTCATGATATTCGTTGATCAGAGTACGGATTGGCTTCCTCCACGGATCAATGAAGGCGGTCAAGGTAAACCTTGTTTTTGCAAACACAGAATCGCTTGGGTAGCGTTGGGTCAACCGGGTCGCCAAGTCAGACCAAGCGTAGGCTTGTTTGGGCGAACCGGTGTTCATCAAAATAATCGCAAAAGTCCCAAACCCGCTGATACACCGAGGGGAAAAACCTCTTTCCAACGCCACCCTGGTCCAAATCATCATGGCGATGGCAAACATATTGGGATCGTGTTGATAGATAATCCCCGCCGAAGAAAGCATGATTTCGTGCAACATCAGGTCCTGAGGGTCCTCGGTGGGCTTCATCTCGTCCAACTCGTCAGGATTGTATTGCCTCAGGGCAATCTTGGTTTTGATCAACGTCGCCACCACCGTAGGTAGCTTGTATGATTTAGGCCACCGAAGCCCTAACATACTTGAAGCCTCAACCACCAAGTCAGCCGCCTTTTTATTCTGACTAGAAGTGCCCGCAGCCAGGATTTTCAGGTTCAGCACCCTGGCTTTTTCCAAGACTGTTTCTGAATGAATCAAAAGCAGATCCCCTAGACGATCCATTTCTTCCGGTTTGCTACTCAAGAAGTAAGCTTGGTACTGGATAAAGCTCAGATCAAAGGCCAATTCTCGGTTGGCTGTCCAGGGCTGATCCCCCAAAAGATTAAACCCTAAAGCTGCTGATTTCAAGGCCAAGTCATAGGCGTTGACCCCAATCGACCTGAGCGCAGCTTTGCGGTTGAGTTCAATCACCCGGTCGACTTCAGACCGGTCGGTGATCTGTTCAACCCCTTCATTATAATAACGAACGATATCAAAAAGTCGTTCGTCCTGTTTGGCCCCTTCGGTGCTGTTGAATAGTTGCCTTGCCGCCTTGAGGTGCAAAGCTTTGAGTTCCTCCGGCTCAATGAGGTCCATTGCGGCTGATTGCACCTGATCATGTTGAAACCGGTACTCCGCTTGACCCAACTTCGTTGCCTCTTCTCCGCTGTACCGATACGCAGCATTCAGGTTGATGATATACCCTAACTGTTGGGCTGGCAGGAGCCGGTCCCTGAGTTCACTAGGGCTAACCCCGGACACTTCAGCCAGGGAGTCGAGGCGAAAACGATTGTTTAAAACAGCGGCCCAACCCATGACTTGCACTGTCTCTGGAGGCAACTGATTGAAACCATCCAATAACAATTGCAACACGTTTTCGGAGGCGTATTTTATGCGAACCTGCTCTAAGTCCCAACTCCAGCAACTCTCTTCGAAATCAAAACGGATTACTTTTTGTTGGGATAGACTTGTCAAAAAAGAATGGAGAAAGAACGGATTCCCACCGGTTTTACCAAGCAAAACTGCGGCAAGGGCCACGGCTTTTTCGGGTTTAGCCATCAAGGTGGCCTGTAGCATCTCCGTGATCGCATCGATATTGAGCGGCCCCAAGTGGATACGACCTACCCTCGCGGATTGATCTTCTTTCCCTTTGATTCGGTTAAGGATCAGGCTTAAATAATGCTCTGGACCCACTTCATTTTGACGGTAGGCACCAATGACCAAAAGGTTTTTGATCGATGGATCCCCGAGCACTTCCTCAAGAAAGTTCAAACTCGCTTGGTCCGCCCATTGTAAATCGTCTAGAAAAAGAATGATTGGAAAATCGGCGTGGCACAAAGCACGGATCAACCCAAGAAAAGCCCGGTTGAATCTGATTTGCGCCTCGACCGGCGGTAAGTCCTCAATCATTGGGTCTAACTCGATCAAGCCCTCTAAGTCAGGCAAAACAGACAGCAAGACGTTTGCTTGTTTCCCCAGGGCTTCATTGATCCTTAGACGCCATTTTTGTTTACTCCCCTCTGGTTCACGAGAAATGTGTTGGAGTAATTTCGAGAGTGCATACAGGAGCGCACTGAATGGCCTATTAGCCTGGAGCTGATCGTATTTCCCACCAAAAAAGAGCCCTCTTTTGCTGAAAATCAAGTTTTGTGCGTGCCCGATGATCGCCGATTTACCAACACCCGAATCACCGGTGACTAAACAAACCCGACAGGCCCCTTTGCTGGCTTTTTCCACCTCTGCAGATAGCAGCTCTAATTCTTCTTCCCGTCCAAAAAGAGTTTGCGGTAACTTAAAGGTTGGGTTGATATCCTTGGTGCCAATCTCGAATGCTGTGGTGACATCTTTTTTTGCCCAGAGTTGTTGGCATTGTACTAAATCATAAATCAGCCCTTGAGCGCTTTGATAGCGGTCATCAGGGGATTTTGCTAATAGCTTAGCGACCACCTGGGCGAGGCTACGGGGGATTTTGGGGTCAAACTCCGCTAAATCAACCGGCTTTTTTGACAGATGAAAATGCACCAATTCTAAAGGATCGTTGGCCAAGAAAGGTGGCTGTGAAGCCAAGCAATAATAAAGAGTTGCTCCTAGCCCATAGAAGTCGGCCCGGTAGTCAAGGGGCCAAGCGATTCGGCCTGTCTGCTCTGGTGCTAAAAACTCTAAGGTGCCTTCTAGATTGCTGGCCGATTCCAGTTGCAACGACTCCAGAGGTACTTCAGAACTGATCCCGAAATCGATGAGTTTCAGTTGCCCGGTTTCAGCATTGAATAACAAGTTTTCAGGGCTAATGTCTTTGTGGATGACCCCACCTTTATGTACCGCCGACAAAGCTTTAGCCGCTCCAAGGGCGATGAGGAGGATGCTCGATATATCCAAGGTTTTGGCATTGACCTGATCAGTCAACGAAACACCACCGAAGTCCTCCATCACCAGAGCAACACTATTGCCCAGATCAACGATCCCATGAGAAAGGATCACATTGTCGTGTTCTATTTTTCGGACAAGTTTGTATTCATGTTGCAGCCTGGCATGTGCATCAGTGGAAGAAACACCTGTCCCAATAATTTTTAGGATTTTAAGGCTTTGGTCATCTTCAGATCTTGCCCGCCAGATTGTCGTCTCACCAGACTGATATATCGTGCTAACTAATTCAAACCCTGATCGCATTTCCTCTCCAATACTTCGAACTGACGGTATAAAAAAATTGGCTGGGACATCTGATAAGTCGAGCATCCTATAAATCGGATTATATGAATTTATCGACTACCAACCGTACCGGATTTGAGATGATAACCATTTCAAGGGGTTTTGTCCCACTATTTCGCCATTTATCATATATTTTTAGACATCCGTTTTGCCCTCTTGAGCCCAGCCTCTAATGGATTGCAACTGCTTGAACATTCATGAGGCCACCTTGAGGTGAAGGGGGCAAATATCTTCAACTCACCTTGCCCTGCTCGCATCGGTACAGGTGGCAACCAGTTTTGAATGCCAACGTATCATCCTCACTAGCACAAAGCAGTGCAAGATAGGGGATTAACTGATTTTCAATTGATTAGGAGAAGAGCGTTTAGATAACCATCTGCCTTACTGGCAAACCCAGCGAGGCAGATGGTTTAAAGGTGGGGTTAATCTTCGATTTTTCCGGTTTTCATCCGTTTGTCGTAGATCCCTGTGAGCTCGTACATATCTTGTTGTAGCTCAAAAAATCCATGCCAATGGGCGTAGTCCGGTGCGCCCATCATCGCACCTTGCCTAGCCCTGCGGCCTTCGTGGTGCCAGAGATGGTAGAAGACTTTTTGGAACTTATCGGTCCAAAGATTGTTTTTCAACAAGCCCTTCGCCTTCAACTCATCGTGCATTTTCTTTGCAGGCGCCCAATAGGCTTCATTGTACAACATGACCGCTTTGTCACCTTGGATAAAGAAGTTATCGGTGTGTTTTGTCCCATGACAGGCGTTACACACTTGCTTCATCAACTTCCGACCTTGTTTACCATTGCCTAACAATGGACTCAACACGTCCGAGGAATTTCTTACTTTCGATTCTTTTGCCCAGAGGTTCCAATACAACCGTTCTGTGATGTTGTGGGTGGTTTTAAGTTTTCCAATCCCCGACATATGACAAGTCGCACAAGTTGGAGCTCGGTAATCCCCTGGTTCCCAAGCATCGGCGGCGGTGTTCCACTTCATTTCGCTCGCTCCACCACTCAAGAACACATGGCCATGTTTGCTGCTGTTATAGATTTCGATATCTGGATGGTCGGGCCCTAAATGGCAAGACGCACAGGCATTTGGGTGTCGGGCTTCTTTGATACTGAACTTATGACGGGTATGGCAAGCGGTGCAGCTACCGACCGAACCATCAGGGTAGACATTACCCATCCCGGCGTTTGGCCAGGTCTCAGGTGTAGGCTGTCCATTTTTGTCCAAGGTGATCTTGGTCCCATGACACTGCATACAGCCAGTTTCGTAGGGAGCACCTTTAAGCTTAGGGTGATTCCTACCCTCGTGGACCTCGGTTAAGGCATGTAGGTTATCTTTAGGGATCAACTGTCGGTAGGCCCGTACGTGCCCTGAGTTGCTAAACTGGTCCAGCTCCTCCGAGTGGCAGCGCCCGCAGGTTGCTGGGGACACCAACGAACTGATATAGACCTTGCCTCCCACCATATCTTCATGCTGGGTAGCATTTGCTGCATCTTCTGGGACTTGATGGCAATCAAGGCAGGTCACCCCCACATGGGCGTGCCGGCTCTGAGCCCAGTCATTGGTGATACCAGGGGTTTTGTCTTGATGGCAGTCTAAACAAGCTTTTGCTGCCTTGGTTAACCCCCGTTGGATGGAAAAAGTCTTTACCGTCATGTCCCCGGCCTGAAAACTACTGTCCGTGGCCAGAACAGTCGTGGCGGCGGTCAAGCCAGCCAGGAGGGTGAATAAGAATTTAAATGCCTTCATTGCATCTCCTGGTAAAAAGAGGTTATGTGCCTGTTTAGATCCCGATGTCCTACATGGGGGTGACAGCTCACGCATTTACGTTCTACAGATTTCAAAAAATAGGGTTTATGAGCCACAAAGGCTTTGTGGTTACTCGCGGAGGACCGTTCCAGATCCTTATGACAAGTCAAACAACCGGAATCAAAAACAAAGCTTTCTCGGTGTTTCCTTTTTTCTGCCCAATCAATCTTGCTGGGGTCTTTGGTCATGTGGCTCCAAACGTCCACCGCACCGGTCTCAACTTTTGAGGTAAAATGTGCCCATGGTGAGGAATGGTCCAAGTGACACTGGTCACAACGGGCAGCCACACTTTTGTGCTGCCCTCCATGTTCGCTGGCTAGGTAAGCTCGGCGGATGGGTATCATTTCATGGCAACCACCGCAATAATGTTGGTCCCCGGTCGACTCAAACGCTGTTTGCAAGCCGATCCACCCCAAAAAGCCAGAGCTTCCAGCGATCAACAGCACGAACACAGCGGCTCGAATTCCTTTGCTCTTCCAGAGTCTTGACAATGGTTCTCCTCAGGACGGGGTTGTTCGGCACATGGGTCCTCTTTCTTGGTTCTTAAAGACAGTTCGACGAACCAAGGGGCCATAAAAGTTTTCCAATGTGGACCGTAAGGCTTCCTACAAAGGTTGCCTTCAATACATATTGGATAGGGTAACAAAACAATGAAAAATAATCAAAATATTGTAAAATTTTTTCCCACTCTTTAAAATTGCACAGTATGGGAGTTTTGTTGATCATTAGACGGCAAAGCGGGATGACCTTTCGAGGGCTGCACCAGAAAGCAACCCCAGCAAGGCCCCCTAATGAAAATAGTTTGATGGCCAGCTGAAATCGTAACGAGGTCCCTCATGAACGGATGCCCCAACTCTTGTAGCATTAACCTGCGCCTAAAGCGGCCTCCCTGTAGTAACCACACAAGGGCAACGGCTCAAAAAAAGCAGATTATATTTCAGTGCAAACCAGTAAGAATTTGTATTTTCGAAGTGTTTTTCTTTTCTAAAGAAGACCCTGTAAATCTCTCTAGCAAAGGTATATTGAAACAACAAAAAAATATTTTTAAACATTATATAAAATACTTATAAATATATAAACATTCATTTCAACCAGAATTATCTCCAGATTCACTCAAATTGCCTTCTTCCCGTTCTATCATAAGTAAAATACTGATGTCTAGATATAGACCATATCATATATGACAGTCTATCGATCTCATCCGTTTGGAGGAACTGGGTTGCGGGTGCAAGCCTGTGGACTAAAAAAGGGCAAAAATTGAAATAAAACAGGGAGTCATTCTGGGAGTTCAGGTGTAATATAACCTTTTTATTAGAAATTATTTTATAAACTTATTAAGGATGATAAAAAGGTCCACCGCCTCAACTTGATCTAAGCTAACTGATAGCAGGGGAACTTATTTTTGTTGAATACTTTTTTAAAACGAGTTTTTCAGGAATGCAAAAAGAACGAGTCTTGGGGGGGAAAATAAAAAAAACAAGGGCGGGGGCAGGGGAGTTGGCCGGAGCTTACGCCCCGACCAGACAACTAGCTTGCTTTTGACTCAAGCTGAGCTTCTACTTCTTTGATCGCCTTTTCGTCATGGTCATTTAAAGGACAACCACATTTATAGCCAGCTTCAGCAGAGTGCTGACGAGCTTGTTCAATATGCCACTGAGCGACTTTTAGGTGTTGATCTACATTCATCGTTGCTTCCACGAAGGAGGTTATAAAATCTACTTGTTTATAGAAAAACAGTATTAATAGTTTTAGACCCTGTCAATCAATTTTTTTAAGGCCGGGTATATCAAATTAGAGCTCTATCAAAGCATGTATATTTCAAACTTATTCGATATTTTGTTGATCAATTAAATTACTATTAAAGATTTAAATAACTTGTACATCGCTAATATTTATTATATAAATCTTGAGCAAGATATATTTCACTAAATGAGTTATTGAGGGTTTCCAAGAATAACTGTTAAGGTGCAACAAATATTGATTGTCCCCCATAATTCACCCTCTTTACAATTACATTCGCTCTATAAGATGCCATGAACCATCTATTTGACGCCTCCGAAGGTCAAAAGGCTCTCTACTATTTCAGTCAGGCCTTCCCTGATAGCCCAGCGTATAACGTGGGGTACCTATGGAAGGTAAAAGGCAACCTAAAGAGCGACCATCTAAAAAACTGTCTTCAAATCATCGCAACCCGTCACCCTCTTTTAAGAAGTACTTACCATTTAAAGCAATCTCAATTGACAGGAAAAATTCACCCAGAAAACTTTGTCCCTTATTTGCAGGTTGATACAAAAAAATGGGGCAAAAATGAGATTTATCAGTTTTATATCAAACAATTAAACCGGCCTTTTGATTTAAAAAAGGAGTTTTCGTGGAAATGGTTTGCCTTTGAAGGGTCCGATGGCTTCAGCCACCTTGTCGTGATCTGGCACCACATCGCCGCAGACTTAGCTGGGCAAGTTGTTGTCATGGATGAATTAAGGGATTTGTACCAAGGACTAGAGCCAGCGGAATTGACCCAGGACTATAGTCTTCATGTCAAAGAACAAGCTGATTGGCTTTCAAGCGAACAAGCGAACAAACAGAAAAACTACTGGGGGCCTCATCTGCAAAAATCCGAACCCTTGACCTTTCCTTTGGACCAAGCAAGACCTTTGGTGAAAGAATTCAAACGGTCTTTGGTGTCACTGGATGTGCCCGCAAAGTTGACCAGCGAGCTATTTCTCCTGGCAACTGAGGAAAAATCTTCGTTATTCACCGTATTCCTTGGCGCATTTCAAGTTTTTTTGTCAAAAACCTGTGCCCAAGATCAGTTTATGGTCGGTGGGCCGGTTTCAACTAGAAAGGCTGCTCGATTCGGACGTACTCTAGGGTATTTCATCAACACCTTAGGTTATAGCGCAGACCTGAACCCGCAACTCCCGTTTAACCAGTTACTGACAGAGCTTCGGCAACAAACCCGCAATGCACTGAGAAACAAGGACTATCCTTATCCTTCGCTGGTCCGTGAGTTTGGCCGTGACACAGACCGTAGCCGGCCTGCATTTTTCCAGACCGCCTTGGGCTGGGAAGACCCCAACCAATTCCTTAAAAACAAGGCCCCTTTGGTCACTCAGCCCCCTGGCTCTCCTGAGTGCTGGGATCTGGGGCCTTGCTCCCTTGAGCTGCAAGACAAACGGCAAATTACAGAGTTTGAACTGTTATTACGAGTGACCCACAACCAAGGCAATTTGACCTTGTTTTTCGAGTACGACACTCAACTGTTCACCAGACCCCAGATAGAGCAGTGGCTCCATAATTTTTACGCTTTGTTAGGTTCGATCGCCCAAAGCCCTAAGGCCCCGATTGGGCAACTTAACCTGTTGAGCGAATCACAAAAACAGAGAGTCCTAGAAAAATGGTCCAGTAGAACATCCCACCCCCTAGGAAGCTATGATCTGGCTGACATGGTGTCACAGTGGGCGAGTATCCGTCCTGATTCGTGCGCGTTATCAACACAAAGCGAGACCATGACTTACCTTGAGTTAGAGCACCGTTCGAACCGGCTGGCACATTGGCTGCTTGACCACGGTACCCAGACCGAAGAGTTAGTCGGCCTTGCCAGCTCCCCAACATCACACATGTTAGTCGGGCTCTTGGCCATCCATAAAGCAGGTGCTGCATACCTACCCTTAGACCCGAATTACCCCGACGAGCGGCTTCAGTTCATGGTTGCAGACGCCGGTGTTTCTCAGGTTTTAGTAGACTCTGTAGACCGGTTAACCTTTCTTAAAAACGTGAAGGTTTTAGAGCTTAAACAACTTGAGGCCGAAGCCCTGGCCTTCGGTTCTGCCCTTCCGAAAAAGCACCGTAGCCTCAGCCTTTTGTCCTATGCAATTTATACCTCAGGGTCGACCGGTAACCCCAAGGGTGTCTTGGTTGAACACCGAGGCCTGACCAATTTTATCCTGCATTTGGTCACTTTGTATAAGATCAAACCGGCCGACCGTTGCCTGCAACTAGGCTCTTTTAACTTCGACATATCGATTTTTGAAATCGCCATGACTTTGGGCGGTGGGGCCACCTTAGTCATGGCTCCGAGAGAAGAGCTACTGCCTGGGCCAGGGCTGGCTCGTCTCTTAGAAAAAGAAAAGATTACCGTGATTTGTATCACACCCACAGCCCTGGCAAGCCTCCCTGAGGTGAAGTTACCCAACCTCCGGCTGATTGCTGCAGGAGGCGAGGCCTGTTCGCCGACTTTGGTTGGGCAATGGGGCCAAGGTCGACAGTTTTTTAACGCCTACGGCCCAACCGAAGGCACCATCGCCGTAGCGACAATGGAGGTCAAACCAGGGGTTGACCCAGTCCCCCTAGGATTACCCTTTGCAAATGTCTTGTGGTATATTTTGGACCCTTCTCAACACTTGGTTGCCCCTGGCAGCCCAGGGGAGCTCTATATCGGCGGACCAGGCTTGGCCCGTGGGTACCTAAACCAAGACAAACTAACTGCAGAGAAATTCATCCAATTGGACCCAGGCGACGGGATCATCAGGAGGTTATACCGCACTGGGGATTTGGTGCGATATAACCCCGAGGGGCAATTGCTTTACCTCGGACGGTTAGATCAACAAATCAAATTTAAGGGATACCGAATTGAGCCCGGTGAAATCGAAGCTGCGTTGGTTCAGTTGCCTGGAGTCGAGCAGGCTGTAGCTACGGTTTTAAAAGACCATCATCATTCTATTTTAGTTGCATATTTCATCGGTCAAGGGAACCCAGAGAGTTTACTTAACCAACTCAAAGGGTTCTTGCCTGCACACCTAGTCCCTATGTTTTTGATCCCACTAGAGGCTTTTCCCTTTACACCCAACGGCAAGTTGGACCTAAAGAAGCTCCCTTCGCCTAAACAAACCGGGCAGGGCCGAACAGCTCCATCTAGGAAAACAACGTTGATCGGACAGCAGGTCAGCCAATTATGGTCCGAGGTTTTGGGCCATAGTGACTTTGATGATAGCAGTGCATTTTTTGATGTCGGTGGAGATTCTTTGATGCTTGCTAGCCTGCACCAAAAGCTAGAAGAAACCTTTGAGCTTGAGATGCAAATCACCGACCTGTTTCAGCACCCAACCTTAGGTGCTATGGCTGAATTATTTACAGGGAGGCAGCCTCAACAAAGTATATTCATACCCAACGAAGGTCAAAGAGCGACAGATGAACCCATCGCGATCATCGGTATGGCAGGACGGTTTGCTCAAGCGGAAAACCTTGATCAGTTTTGGGAATACTTAGAGCAAGGCAAAGAAGGCATCCGGCATTTCAGCTCAACGGAGCTAAGGCAAATGGAGGGACACCAAGAATCCTGGGACCACCCGTCCTTTGTTGCCTCAAAAGGATGGCTCGAAAAGCGTTGGTCCTTTGACCCAGCATATTTTGGATACAGCCCGGCTGAAGCATCTTTGATGGACCCACAGCACCGGCTATTTCTAGAATCAGCGGTGTTGGCCTTGGATGATGCAGGTTGTGACCCTGCCCGCTACAAAGGCCGGATTGGTGTTTATGGCGGATCTGGCAATTCGGGGTACTTACAAGAGCACTTGCTCTCTGACCAAGAACTGGTTGAGCAAGTGGGAAAAATGCGATTGATCATCAACAACGAGAAAGACTTCCTTTGCAACCGAGTCTCCCATAAATTAGGGCTCACAGGGCCGGCAGTGGTGGTTCAATCAGGTTGTTCGACGTCCTTAGTTGCTGTACATATGGCCTGCCAAGCCCTGATCCAGGGGGAAGCCGAAGTGGCCCTTGCAGGAGGAGTATCTTTGGTGGATTTAGATCAACCGGGCTATTTTTATGAGCAAGGCTCCATTGCCTCCAAAGATGGGCACAACCGAACTTTTGATTCAAATGCGAGCGGAACAGTCCCCTCCCAAGGCGTTGGAATCGTAGTGCTCAAACGGCTCTCTGAAGCGAAGCGAGACCGAGATCATATCTACGCCTTGATCGAAAGCACAGCGGTCAACAACGATGGAGCCGATAAAATCGGCTTCACTGCTCCTTCGGTTTCCGGCCAAGCGGCAGTGCTGCAGCAGGGATTAAACACAGCGGGACTATCTCCTGATCAAATTGATTATATCGAGGCTCATGGTACGGCAACCGCTTTGGGTGACCCCATCGAAATAGCCGCCTTAGCCCAGGTGTATGGAACACGTAGCCAGGGGCTAAAGCAACTTCAACTTGGCTCATTAAAAAGCAACTTTGGTCATTTAGATGCTGCGGCAGGCGTAGCTGGTGTGATCAAGGGCGCATTGATGTGCGCCAAAGAAACCTTAATCGGCAGCCTGCACTTTGATCAACCCAATCCAGACCTTAAGTTAGATCAATTACCCTTTGAAGTGGTCACCAGCTCAACGCCTTGGGAATCTACAGGACGAGCTCGACGTATGGGCGTCAGTTCGTTTGGTATTGGCGGGACCAACAGCCATGTCATCCTCAAAGAGTACCGGCAAAAAAAGAAAAAAAAGGCTGACCTCCAACCATCACTTTGGACACTATCAGGAAAAACAGAGTTCGCCTTACAGCAGCTTTCCAGTTCTCTAGAGCAGGCCTTGTCTGCTGAAAAATCCCCTGAGCTTGGCCGGTGGGCCTTCAGTTTAACTGAAGGACGACCTCAACAGAGCTACCGGTATTCCTTTGTGGCCCAGAATAAACCACAAGCCCTGGAATCCTTAAACCGCTGCAAAAACAAAAGGCACTTGCCTGCGGATAAACCAAAGGAAACGGCCTTTTTGTTCCCTGGTCAAGGGACTCAATATGTCGGTATGGGCCAGCATCTACTGGATACCCAACCGAGTTTCAGAAAGCAGATGACTAAGGCGAGGGAAGTTTTTGGAGATTTAACCAACCACGACCTTTTTCACAACCTTTACCCAGAAAAAACACGAAAAGCCGAGGCATCGAAACTACTGGGGCAGTCCTGGTTGACTCAGCCGGTGTTGTATAGTGTAGAGTATGCTTTAGCCCAACTTTGGGCCAGTTTTGGACTTCATCCAACCCGAATGCTCGGGCACAGTGTGGGAGAGTATACAGCAGCGGCTTTAGCAGGAGTCTTCACCTTTGAAGAAGGGCTATATTTACTCACTGAACGAGGTCGTTTAACCGAAGAAATCCCTCCTGGGGGCATGGTACACCTGCGATTGACCCTGCAAGAGGCGGTTGCATTCGTCGTACCTTGGAGCGGTGTCGGCGTCGCAGCCCATAATGGCCCTCGGTCAGTGGTGGTATCAGGGCCAAGCGCAGCGATCCAACAATTGTGTACCAAAGCGTTTGAGCAATCCATTGGTCACCGACAACTGTTCACCAGTCATGCCTTCCACTCGGAGATGCTCGATCCGATGTTAGAGCCTTTTAAGGCTTGCTTTGACAAAGTAAACCTTAAAAAGCCCAACCTTCCTTTGGTATCCAATGTAACAGGAGACTGGGCCATACCAGAACAAATTTCCACTTCCCAATACTGGGTTGATCATCTCAGGCAGCCGGTGAAGTTCATGGAGGGATTGACCACTATTTTAAGCGAACCTAACATTGCAGTTGTAGAGGTAGGTCCTGGTGTCACTTTGAACGGCTTATTGCAAGGGCACCCTGCCTACTCCAAACAGGTCACCTTATCTCAGAGTTTACCACCGGCTAATGCTGATGAAAATGAGCAAACCTATTTGATTCAACAAATACCGGCCCTGTGGCAAGCTGGATTACCACTGACGTTTCACACTCTTTTTGATGGACGGAAAAAAACGCCTTTACCTTCGACTATCTTTGAACGGAGTGAACACAAAATACACAAGCCCGATCATCAATCACGCAAGCAACCGTCTAGCCAAGTTGAACTATACCAGTTTACTCGTTCACGAGTGAAGCCGTCGGTCCAACAAACTCCTGCTCTTCGTTTCGCCCTTGGGTTTTCAAACACCCAAATGAAAGAACTCGAAGCACACTCCGCTCAGCTTGTTCATTTGCCGCTAACCCCTGCAGGCTGGGCAGATATTTTTTCGGAGCAGATGGGCCCTGAGGTAGAACACAGCCTGCCTATGGAAGTGCTCCTTCGGTCCGAGGACTTGGAATTGGATGTTTGTTTTGACCTGATACGGGTGATTGGGTCTTTCCATGTTGAGGCATCTGTGAAGCTGGTTGTGTCCAACGCTGAAAATCCAGTAAAAACCATGGATGACGCCGCTTTGGCGGGTATCCTAACAGGCTTAAGTTTTGAGTTCCCGAAAATAACCACCCAAACGCTTCACCAAGGCATGGCAACCTTCGAAGAGTTGGTCATACAATTAAACCAAAGCATTGGGTTTGATCAGCTGTTTTATGACACCGGTGACTGGTTCTGTTTCAACCCAGAGCCTTTGGAACCCAAAAAGTTAGGTTTTCAAATAAAAGAAGGGGGAGTGTATGTGGTCACTGGGGCCAGCGGTGGCATAGCCGTTGCCTTGATCAACCACTTGATCAAGCACAAAGGGGCAAAACTCATCTGTTGCACCCGGTCCCCCGAAGCTTTACAAGCCAAGTTGTCCACCGAAGCTCAGGGTCATGTTCTCTGTATGCAAGTTGACTTGTCCGACCCCGAGTCTGTATCCCAGGCTTTTGCAGCGGGACAAACCCTTTTTGGGGAGATAAACGGTGGATTTCACCTTGCAGGTGCGGCGCCCTGGGGCACTTTGGCTGAAAAATCCAACCAAGACATCCATGAAACCTTAACCCCCAAACAAATCGGGACAATCAACATAGATCTAGCCTGCCAAACCTTTCAAGTGCCCTTCATGGTTGCTTTTTCATCCATAGCCAGTTTAACCGGTGGTTATGGCCTCTTGGACTACAGTGCGGCAAATCATTGTTTAGACCATTTTGCTCGGAACTCTCAGGGTGCCAAATGGATATCCATCAACTGGGACACCTGGTCGGAAACCGGTATGGCCTCCGCGGAAAGTGACCGGGAAAAGAGCGATTTGTTGCAGATTCGACAACTCAAAGGTTTAACCAACAAAGAAGGGCTTGAAGCGCTGGAACTCGCATTGTTGTCTGGATCTAACCAAGTGATGATTTCCAAACAAACCCTGGCTGCCCATAAGCTGGAGGCCTTGAGCTTTGCGCAGCGATTACTCCCCACAGAGGGCCCGGCCCCAATCGGCTCGTCCGATTCATTAGATCAAAGCTTGGTCGAATTACTGAAAGATCAGTTTTGCCGTTGCTTAGGTGTTGATTCGGTCCAGTTGGATGATAATTTCTTTAGCCTAGGTGGGGACAGTTTGATGGCAATCACCTTGATCAATGGCATCAACCGACTGATTGACCCTCCGTTGCCCACCACGGCCTTAATCGCCAGCCCCAGCATCGAAGACTTAGCCTTTGCGATTGGGCAGACCCAAAACAAAGCTGATCAGCCTTTGAATCAGGTATACAAATACCTGGTACCTGTTTCCAAACCAAGCGGAAAAAGGCCGCTTTTTGTTTTCCCTACCGGTGGAGGATATGTATACTATTACAAGGATCTAGCTCATAATTTACAAGAAAAATTTAACACTGTTGGCTTTCAGGCCCGGGGGCTAGATGGTAAAGAACCACCCTTTGTTACCATCGAAGAAATGGCCGAAGATTTCGTCGAAGAATTGGTGCGCTTCCAACCAGAAGGCCCGATCATGCTTGGTGGGGCGTCTTTTGGTGGGTTGGTCGCTTATGAAGTCGCTAGACAATTGATGGCCCAAGGCCGAAAAATCGGGTTGCTCTTTCTCATCGACACCCCTGGACCGGGGCAAATGCCGGTACGTTTTGATGACAACGTGATGATCATTAAGGAGTTGGTGGGCGACTATTTACCGCTCGACGAACGAGCCTTAGCCAAAATGAACCCAGAAGAGCAAGTCGATTACATTGCCGAACTGGCCCGGCAGGCGAATATCGCAGACTTACTGCCCCCAGATTTTGGGGTTCCGTTCCTCAAAGTGGTTGCGGCCCACATGACCGCAATGTTCACCTATGAGCCTCAGCTATATGGCGGAGATGAAAGGCTGTTGTTTTTCCGGCATACCGACAGCCTGCCAGAGTATGCGAGCCACCCAGAGTTACCATGGACGCAACTCAGCGGTGGAGAGATCGATATCAGAAAAGTCAAAGGCAACCATTACACTATGAATTTTGAACCCCATGTTCAAAAAATTGGAGCCGAAATCCGTCGCCGGCTGCTAGAAATGAAACTATAACCCAGACAATGAACAACGAGGTTCCCTGGATATAGAAAATCAACCCGAATAATGCCCACCCCCTTTGAAGGGGGGGGGCGGTCGTTTTCCCTACTGATTTAACAAACAACCTGTTTCGTCAAAGTCCCTTGCCACTTTAAAACCCCGTCATTTTTGATCAGGACGGTGCTCAACAAATACATGACAGGAGACTCACTACCTACGGGGCTGATCATCGCAGGGAAGTTCTCTAACGTCCCATGGCCCTCATTATTTTTAAAATTTTCGATCAGCTGGCTGGCTATTTTTTGTCTTTCGTTAGGGCCGGTAAAAAAAGCACTAGGCAGGGCCTCTAACGTTTCGAATTGCTCCAAAGGACAATTAAAATGTGTGGCAGCGCTGTTACTGAACATATCGGCCGGCGTAATCAGCAAGGATTCAACAGAAAGCTCACCAGGGAAAGCGACAAAAATATAAGGTTTAGCGTCTTTCACAAAATGGTATTCTGCCCTTCTTTGGTTCACCCTCTTCGCTGTGCGGGTGATAAAAAAGGGCGGGATAAAAGGCACAATAAAACGCAAATAGGCGATTTCAGGCCAGTACGAACTGGCCGCTTGAATCAACTGCATCAACAAGATGATGCTGGTCCCCACGGTCAAGGTCGCCAAAATAGGCTTCGCTACGATCCGCTCTAACGTGCATTGGATCAGCCCGGTTTTATGTATCGCCATTTTTACTCTCAGCTTGTGTTATTGGGATTTTCATGCAAAACCGGCTTCCTTTCCCTTGTCCATCGGACTCAGCCCAAGTTTGCCCATGATGAAGCAAGACGAGTTCTTTCACCGAGTCCAGCCCCAGCCCCGTACTGTTTTTCTTTTCCTTCCCTGGGACTTGAAAAAAGGGATCAAAAATACGTTCTAGATGCTCTTTTTCAAGACCCTCACCATTGTCTTGAAGGGTCAGTAGCAATTCCCCATCTTCAATTTTGATTTTCCAGTGCAAGGAATCTTTCGTATATTTTATCCCATTGGAATGATAATTTTCCACCACTCGGGCGAGCTGCACCCGGTCCCCCTGGATCATCACCGCTTCACCAAGGACTTCAACTTGAATCGCCCTCGCATCTTGTTGAGGCCGCAACGCCTTAACAACCCCAATGATCATATCTTTGACATCAAATTCCTCGATTTTCAGCGACAATTGATTGCTTTGAAGTTTACTCACGTCCAACATCATCATCACAAGGTTATTGAGGAAATCAGAACTTTCCTTAATTTCCTGAAGCATTTCGGTGAACTCTCCGACTGTTTCGCTCAGGTCTTCTGGGATTCGTTCATTGTCAGCCAAGCTTTTGAGTTCAAAGAGCATCGACTCACTGTTGGCAGACCCAACCATCAAACGGTTTTTCATGTCGTGGCGAATCTGCCCGGCCAGCGATTCTTGCCTTTTTTCTGCCAAGACTTTTTGTGTGATATCCACAAATTGCCCTTGGACACCCTTGAGCTGATCCAGTCCCTGGAAATTGGTCATAGCGGAAAACAGAGAAAAATAGTGGGTCTCTTTGCCCACCTGCACTTCAACCTGTGGTATTTTTGCCCAACCTTGGGATGCGAGCTGTTGTTTGTAGGCATCATAATCTTCTGATCCAATGCCAATTTCATTGAAAAGATGGCGCAGCGACTTTCCCTCAATTTCAGGTGAATCAAAAAAGTTTTTAAAACTTTGGTTACCTTTCTTTAAAATCAAGCCCCTGTCAGTAAAAAAGCAGCCTGTGATTGCATTATGAAAATTGTAGAAACTGAGATCAAGCAATACCTTAGGAGGTAAAATTGACATCAAGATTTGAGGCTCAATATGAGCCAGAAATTCTGTGAACAGCTCACCTAATTGATTTTTCGTTTCCACTTCACCCTTTTTTTGAATACACATTTCCCTTGGGACTGGCTCGCTGCTGGCAAACTCAAGCCAAATCAACTCGCATCAAAGCCAACACCCAAAGTCAGACTTGGAACCCCTGGATAGGGGTTTTTCTACAACCAAATAGCAAGAACTCACCGGAGTAGACGCACAGGTCACTTTAACTACCCTTGACGTAATAGACGACCGGTCATATTGTCAACTGATATCGCTTTTAGTTCAGGCTGCAAAAGGGCTGCAACTGAGGTATAATACCCCATCAAGTTCTCTGTTGCAGGGGTTTTAAGGCACTTGAATTTAAAGGGTCCAGTCTAGAGAGACCGAGCTAAAACAACGGGCATTTCTATCACCATCCAACCATTCAGGCCTTGATCACCGTAAAAACAAGGTCCATCCCAAGGAAGTTCGATGTCAAAAATCCAGTTATATTCGCTAGCGACCCCTAACGGTGTCAAGGTCTCCGTTGCCTTAGAAGAAATGGGGCTTGAATATGATGCCCATACCATCAACATCATGGCAGGGGATCAATTCACCGATGCCTTCATCAAGGTGAACCCTAATTCAAAAATTCCCGCCATGGTGGACCCTGATGGCCCTGGTGGCGAACATGCCATTTTTGAATCTGGGGCTATCCTGCTTTATTTGGCGGAAAAAACCGGCCAGTTTCTCTCTAACGACCCAAAGCCCAGGAGCGAAACGTTGCAATGGCTGTTTTTTCAAGTGGGGGGCATTGGCCCCATGTTTGGTCAGTTCGGCCATTTTTATAAATATGCGAAAGACACTTGCGAACACCCCTACCCAGTGGAACGTTATACCAAAGAAACCAAACGGCTTTTGACAGTCTTAGAAACACGACTGGAGGGCAAAACCTTTTTGGTTGGGGAAGAGTATTCGATTGCAGACATGTCGATCTTCCCTTGGGTGCAGTGCTTAGATGTATTTTATGGTGCATCCGAGCATCTAGAGCTGTCTTCCTACCCCCGGGTCAATGCTTGGGTGGCTCGCATCATGGAAAGAGAGCCGACCCGCCGTGGGCTCGAAGTCTGCTCCTTCCAAAAGTAGGTTTGAACCGCAACACCCAACCTCTAGGGTTGGGTGTTGCGGAAGTCCCTTGTGTATGGCCCCCAGAAGTTTAGCAGGGAGTGACCCAGGCCGCCGAGGTGTACAACCACAGCGAAATCAGCCAAGCTAAACAAACAACAATTTGCTGTAGCCGAGAAACACATCCAGGTTACAACCTCAGCCAAAACCAGATGTCACCTCCACAAAAAGCGAAATGTCGAAACAACCTGAGGCCATAACCGTGGTGACATCGATCAATGGCCACCCGTCTTTCCAAGGGGAAGTGGGAGAACCGAATGCGGTTTGGATGGGGCTAGTTCGCCTGAACCGTCACTCAGCGTTTTCAACGCCCCAAGTTGATTCATGATCGCCAGGGTCTACCGGTTTGCTAGAACATCCAACCACTCCAAGTGGCTGTCTGGACTTTTGTTGGTGGTCAGCGGACTTCTGTTTTTCTATTTTGACCTGTCCACGTTTTTCACCCTGGACTACCTCCGTAACTCCCACCAACAGTTTCATCGTTATTACCTGAAACAGCCGGTCCAAACGATTGCGGCCTATATGGCGGTGCATATCCTCATCACGGCGGTGTCGTTGCCTGGAGGCACCTTGATGTCCCTAGGAGCAGGTTCCTTGTTTGGGCTCACCACGGGGGCCATGATGGTTTCCTTTTCCAACGCCATAGGAACCACCTTGTCGATGAGCCTCACCCGTTGGTTCTTTCGTGATTGGGTTCAAGATAAATTTGGGGACCAGATCAAGAAGATCAACGAAGGCATTGAACAAGACGGCGTCTTCTATTTATTCACCTTGAGGCTGCTGCCCATGATCCCATCCTTCATGGTCAACGCCGTGATGGGCCTTGGGAAAATCAAGGTTTTCACCTTCTATTGGGTGACCCAGGTTGGGACGTTGCTCAGCACGGTGATGATCGTCAATGCCGGTTCCCAACTGTCCCAATTAGAAACCTTATCGGACATTTTCTCAGGCCAAATGTTGAGCGTACTGCTTGGGGTTGCCGCCCTACCTCTGACCCTGAAATTTTTGTTTGTTTACGCAAACAAAAAGAAGTCGGTGCCGGTGGGTTAAGGGGCTTTCCACTCGGTATGTGTTTCATTCAAAATCTTTGGGGTCGATTTCTTCTTTGACCGACCCTTCCCAAAGGTCTAACCCCGTCCGGTACGCCGCACGAGCGATTAAATGAGCCGTCAAAGGGGAGGTTAAAAAGTTAATTGCAATCATCAAAAGCACAAACCCGATGACCCAAAAACTGGGAAAGAAACAGACCGCCCCGAATAACAGCAGGATCAAACCTAGGGATGGGGCGATTCCAGTCGCATGAATCCGGGTATAAATATCAGGAAACCGAAACAGGCCAACCGCCGAAATCAACATCAACAAACTGCCCAACAGGCAGCTGATCGCTCCGATTAAAGAAATCATTTGCCATACCTCTTCAACAGAAAGTGCACCATGGCGACAATCGGGATAAAGCTCACCAAACAAAAAACCAAAGAAATTTCTAAGAAGATTAGGTTTTGGAAGATAAACCCAAAAACCAACAACAGCCCCACCACTAAGTTGCTCAGTAGGTTCAAGGCATTAACCCGGTCCATGATCATTGGGCCTTGGTAGAGATGAAGCAAGGTGATGAAGATGGACAAAACAAGCACCCAAAAACTAAGCTGTAAGATTAATTCAGTGGGGTTCATTTGCAAAACTCCTTGATCGGGGTTTCCAAATCTCGTTTCACTTCCCTCAAAAACTCGCTGGGGTCGCCGAGAAACAAAGCGTGGATATACAGCGTTTTGCTGTCCTTCGAAAGATCAACCGTCAAGGTAGCTGGGATCATGGTGAGCAAGGCCGATAACAGGAATATTTCAAAATCCCCGGTGATTTCTAAGGGGTAGGCGATGATTCCAGGTTGAAAATCTTTGCTCGGCAGGATCACCTCTCGGGTGACCTGCAAATTCGCCTTCACTTTCATCCTGGTGTATCCAAAGACAAACCAAACCCCATAAACCAATTGCCAAGGCAGGCGTCTCAGCCGCCGAAGGGTACTTTTCATTTTGCACCTCCCCCCAAGACCGCCTGGATATATTCATTTGGGTCTGAAAGTTGGGTTGAAATTTGGTCTGTTAAGCTCAAAAAGAACTCAGCAAACACCCCCATGCTTACGGTGATGCAGCTAAAGAGAACCGCCGGCAACAGCATATAAACCCTTGATTTGCCGAGGGCGGACCAGTTTTTTTCCACGTCGATTGTTGGGTCAGGATGGTCTTGCCAAAAGGCATGATGCCAAATTTTAAGCATGGAAAGAAGGGTCACCACGGAAACCAAGATCGAGGTGATGACAATGGGGTACACTTCCTGCGAAAGCCCGGCCTTGATCAAGGTGAATTTACCAAAAAATCCTGATAGCGGCGGGATACCCGCCAAAGACATGGCGGAGATTAAAAACAACACACCCAAAAAGCCAAACTTAGAAAACAGTCCACCTAGTTTTTTGACCTGGAAGCTACCGCCCACCATGGCGATGATCCCGGCGATTAAAAACAGGTTGGCTTTGGCAAAGATGTTGTGGATCATGAAATATATCCCCCCTGAAATCGAGAGCTGACTAAACAACCCCAATCCCATCAATATATAACCAATTTGGCTGATGATATGAAAGGAAAGAATACGCCTCATATCGGTCTGAGACCATGCGCCCAGCACGCCCAGGACCATGGTGAAGCCTGCGAGCCATAAAAGCAGCGTGGAAAAGGGGTTCCCCTGCACCGTAAACAACAAGCTAGAAAACCGAAACAAAACATAGACCCCCACCTTGGTGAGCAGGGCGGCAAACAAAGCCGCCACAGCCACCGGTGGGGTGTGATACGAAGCAGGCAACCAAAAGAAAAAGGGAAAGGCCCCTGCTTTCACCAAAAAGGCTAACAATAAAAGCAACTCTGTCATCAAAAGCGGGCTTTTATCGTCCAAACTCCCAACCTTTTGGGCGACGTCGGCAAAATTCAAGCTGCCTACTTGGTAATAAAGCAGCCCAATGGCAGTCAGAAAAAAGGCCGATGCCACCAGGTTCAAGGTGACATATTTGACTCCACCTAAGATCTGTTTGTGTTCACCACCTAGGGTGAGCAACACAAAGGAAGAAATGAGGATGACTTCAAACCAAACATAGAGGTTAAAGATATCCCCCGCTAAAAAGGCACCGCTGCAACCGAGCAACAAGACATGAAGCATCGGAAAATACCCAAAGGTTTGCCTCAGTTCATCGACGGTGCCCAGCGAATAAATCACAACAGCAAACCCAACAATGCCGGTGATCACCAACAGGGTGGCGGAAAGCAGGTCGGCCACCAAGGTGATCCCATAGGGTGCGGCCCAGCCCCCTGCCTGCAGCACTTGAATCCCTTCGGTCTGAACCTGAACAAACAACAACACCGAAAAAACCAAATGGCCAAAGGTCCCCAAGACCGCCATCAGCTCCCGGTCGAAACGCCAGCCCCTTGGCAACAGGCTTAAGGTCGCCATCAACAGCGGCAACACAATCGGAAAGAGAATCCATTCATTCATAGGTCGGTCCAATCCAACTCATCGAGGTCGGCGGCTTGATTGGCTTGGTAGGCCTTGAAGACAAGCACCAAGAAAAAGGCCACAATCCCAAAACTGATCACAATGGCTGTTAAGATAAAAGCTTGGGGCAGGGGGTCCATCACCACCTCGCCGGTCCCTGAAAGAATCGGTGCCGATCCAGCCAGGCCCCCTACATAAAAGAGAAGTAGGTTGGTTGCATGAGTTAAAAACAGCAACCCAAGGATCAATTTCACGATGCTGTGCCGTAACATTTGATAAACCCCAGCAGCGTACAAAACCCCGATTAAGATAGGCATTAGATCTTCCATCAATCCTCCCAAAGGGAAAAAATAATAATCATTAAACTACCGACCACCACCAAATAGACCCCAACATCAAAGAGCTGAGGTGTGCCGAGCACGTATCCTCCGACCCAGGGAATCTGCACTTCAACCCAAAGTCCCCTGAAAAAACCAAGGCCCCGGTAAACGGGGAATAGGGCTGAGCCCAGGGCGACCAGCAACCCGATGCCGATCAAACTCCTTGGGTCAAAGGGCAAAAAAGCCTTGGTTCGTTCGAGCCCGAACGCCAGCAAGGATAAACTAAAAGCGACAGACCCAATCAGCGCACCCTCAAACCCGCCGCCTGCCGCATTGTGCCCTCGGAGCAAGACCCAAAAGGAACAAAAGACCAGCATCGGTATGAGCATCTTCGCTGAAAGTTCTAAAATCTTCCCGTTTCTCATTTTATTTTCAACTTGATCAAACTGAAGACCCCGATTCCAGCGACCATCAACACGGTGATTTCACCGAGTGTATCCAGGCCCCTGAAGTCAACCAGGATCACGTTTACAATGTTTTTTCCATGGGCTAAATCCATGGAGTTTTGGGTGAAATAACCAGAGATGCTTTCAAAAAGGTTTTGGTTTTTTATCTTCAATAAAATCCCGGTGATCAATGCCCCAAAGGCGGCAGACAACAGCCCATCACGTAGCTTCACCCACTTGCCACTGACCGCTGAATATCGAGGCAGGTGGGACAGCAAAAACACCAACAACACCAAGGTTTGAGCCTCCACCAACGCTAAGGTGATCGCCAAATCAGGGGCGTTGTAGAGCGCAAAGATCAGGACCACCCCAACCCCGACCACAGAAAGACTCAAAATCGCAAATAAAAACCGCCTCACAAAGAGGGTGGCGATACTGGCCCCAATGATCAGGCCTGTAAGCGCCCACTCCCAATAACGAACCCCTGAAAAATCCAAGGTGATGTCGGTGGGGGACAACATAAAGGCCCAACCTTCCATCACCAAAACAGCGGAAAACATCACAAAAAGATAAAATCTGAGGTAACCATTTTGCAGGTGTTCGGTGAGCCAAGGGGCGAATTTTTTGAAGTGTAAAAACCCTTGTTGGTATAACCTCTGTGGGCTGACCACTTCAAACACATCCAGTTCACGTCCGCTTTTGATCAGGCCTGCACGGTACCAAAAGAGCAAAAACCCGCCGAGGTAGGTGACCAAACTCAGGGCCAATTCAAAGGACAAATGATAGTCACCGGCCAACATGGAACCAGCAGACGAGGAAACAAACCTGGAGGCCGGTTCCAGCAGGTACTTCACCAACCCACCAGGGGCGAGCCCCAACCAAAGACCGAGGAACCCCAAACATAAGGGACCAAGGTACAGGGCAAATTCCGTTATTTTCACCGGGCCTTTCGCAGCCCTGAACCCCCTAAAAAAAGGATAGACCCCCACCAACAAGGCCGATGCAAACAGCAACATGTTGGCAAACATCCCGACCAACAAAAAGGGCCAACCGGCTTCGAGTTGGGAGCGGTACAAACCCTCTTTGGCCCAAAAGCCCAACAGAGGCGGCAGCCCAGCGTAGGACATCGCCGCAAGGACCGCCGCCAGGGCGGTCAAGGGCATTTTCTTGGCCAGCCCTTTCAACTGATCAATCTCCCTTGTCCCCTGCTCATGGTCCACCGCACCGGCGACCATAAACAGGGCGGCCTTATACAGCGCATGGCAGATCAACAAAAGCATCATCCCGTTGATCGCCAAGCCGGAACCTAGGCCCAGCTGAAAAAAGAGCATCCCTAAAACGCTGATCGTTGAATACGCCAGGATCAACTTGAGGTCGGTCTTAAATAACGCCGTCCAAGCCCCAAAAACCATGGTGAACCCACCGATGGGTACCAGCAACCAAAACCAAAGTTCGGTGGAGCCCAGGGCTGGGCTGAGCCGCACCATCAGGTAAATCCCGGCATTGACCATGGTCGCCGAATGCAGGTAGGCACTCACCGGGGTTGGGGCCTGCATCGCACCGGGCAACCAAAAGTGAAAGGGGAATTGGGCGGACTTGGTGAAACACCCGAAGGCAATCAGGCAGAGTAAAAGGGGGTACCGGTGGTCACTGAGCAGGGTATCTTTTTGGCTGAGGATATCGGTCAGTTCATAGGAGCCCACCACATCACCAATCAAAATCACCCCCACCAACATCGCCAAACCACCGAGGGTGGTGATCACGAAGGCCTGCAACGCTGCCTCTCTAGCGGCCTTTCTTTCATGGTGAAACCCAATCAAAAGGTAGCTGGAAAAGCTGGTCAATTCCCAAAAGATAAACAGCAAGATCAGGTTATTGGCCAAAACCAAGCCCAACATGGAGCCCATGAACAACAACAGGTACGCAAAAAAATGACTGAGGTCCGTATGGTCGCCCAGGTAGGCCCCTGAAAAAATCAGGATCAACGCCCCGATCCCGGTGATCAACAAAACAAACATCAAGCTCAAATGATCCAAGAAAAAAGAAAGACGAAGCCCCAAAATAGGCACCCATTCATAACTTTCTTGGATCAAAATCCCCGAGGTGGACTCCCCATAGAAGCCATAAAAATACAAAAACAACGACAGAGGCAACAAAGCCAACAACCACCCGATTCGCTTGCGATCAAAGGGATGAAAGAGCGGTTGAAGAAAGGCCAACCCAAATATAAACATCAACGAAGTCAGCATGTCTTCCTTTTTGTATGTCGAAAGGCAGAGGTTGCTTTGACTATACAAAATTTAGACTGCTTTTAAAAGCTTATAATCTTTTGGAAATCATTGGGGGGTGGGCAGGAGTTTCCTGGATTTGGGTGATGAGTTGTTTTGGTTAGCTCATTTGCCTTTGAGGGCTCCAAGTAATTTAGCAAGGCCTTCGATGCCGTCGAATTGGGTTGGGATATTGGAAGTATCAGCCGATATTCCCGAGAAAATCAGTGATTCAAATTTTTCTAAAGCCTGATTTTCATTTCCTGTTTTGAATTTTAAATACTCTTCGATGAATGTAAGGAGGGTCATTCGTAATTGGATTTGTAGTTGTTGGGCTTTGGCTGCAAAATAACTTTTTAAAGCAATTCGGAAAAAATATAACACAAGA